>OKXB01000736.1_pt1 | contig 38157 bp, 41 predicted proteins | sample 1601731 | NCBI WGS metagenome assembly OKXB01 (sample SAMN04414077, study PRJEB24778) | human gut metagenome | material: faecal | host: Homo sapiens
AATTAAAACCAGCTCTTTATTCTTTTCTTAATCTTTTTTCCCAGTATACCGTTTTAGCTTTCTTGTCACACTTCCTGTAAATTCCGATTTTCAATTCCTTAAGTCTCAAGTTATCTCTCTTTCCCAGTTTTTTACAATAATCTCTGCATTATTTTCAAGACTATGAATACCATCTAATTCAAGTTTTACACACGACATGTTTTTCATCCATTCTTTCTGCTCACGCAAATTCGGAGAACCATCCGTTTCATATTTTCGATTCCCTTCCAGAAATTTCATATGGCTTTGGTGCATATCCCCACCTTCAAGTACTCTTTCGCCAAATCGTTCTATTGCCCTATTATGAACACGTTGTACACGAATGTCTGGCTCAACATAAAGAAAGACCATCATCTCAAACTTATCATCAAATGCGTAATGAAAAGAACTCATTGAACCAGACATCACAAAATGTTCATATGGTTCAATATCGTTACTCAGTCTGCTAATCTTTTCCTTTTTTGTATACATTTCTGTATATGGTTCTTCTGTATCCTGTTTCCATATGTAATCATCCACATCAAAATATGGATATCCCAATTTTTCAGCAACTACTCTTCCCAGCGTTGTCTTTCCGCTTCCGGACGGGCCAATAATCATAATTCCTGTTGACATATTTTCCCTCTCATTCATAACTATTTTTATCACATTATGTTCTCTCCGCAAATAGCTTCATCATTTTTCTCTTCCATTGATTTCTTTCATCAAGAAGGAGATTTACCACCATCTAAAACTTATTAATCGCCTCCGACTCATCGTCACTTTTCATAATCTCCAGAATCTTCACATAATACCCCACCTTCTCTTTGACCTGTACAAAGACACGGTCGTCTTTTTTATGTCCAAGAAGTGCTTTTCCAAGTGGTGATTCGATACTGATCATATTTTTCAGTGCATTGCTTCGGATCGTTGTAACAATCTTATATTCTTCTTCACAGTCTTCGTCTTCCATGTAAACACGAACGCGGTCATTTAACCCCACTTCTTCTGAAGATGCTTCGTCCTCCACGATTTGCGCTGTCTTAATCATTTTCTCCAGATAGCGGATCCGGCTTTCATTTTCATTTTTAAATTTCTTCGCCGCTTTGTATTCAAAATTTTCGCTGAGATCCCCATGGGCTCTGGCTTCTTTTACGTCTTCCAGCGCCTCTTTGCGCACCACCAGTTTACGGTGTTCGATTTCTTTCTCCATCTTTTCAATATCTTTTTTTGTCAGTCTGTCATACATTTTCTTTCCCTCCATGTTCAAATTTCTTCTCTCATTTCTTGTAATTATAAGTCCTGATTTAAAACTTTGTCAACTTACAAATCAATTATTTGCCAAAATACCTTTTTTGCTTTATACTAATACAATAGAAAGCATCAGGAGGTTCCCATGAAAAAAGGAGTTTACACAGCCACCAAAAAAGATGGAACATTGTATTACCGCAGCTCCATCACGTTTCAAAATAAACATATCAGTTTGGGAAGTTTTTCCAGTGAAGATCTGGCTGCGACTGCCTATCTGGAAGCGGAAAAACTTGTCCGTACGCATGTCCTCACATTGGACCGCTTTGAGGAAAACTGTACCCTCTCTTTTGCCAAATGGGTGTGCCTGCTGAATTTTCGCGACAATGGGATGTATATAAAAACTCCGATTTATCTGAAAGACAATTATTTTTACTATTATTTTTCGCCAAATGATTACTATATTTTTGATATTGACGATCTGTTTTATTATTCCACACATTCGATCATGCGGCGCGGCGGGCATCTTTTTGTGAGTGATTATGGGATGCAGGTCAATATTCTCAGCCGTTATGGCATTAAAAATTATGCCGTGGCAGGACGTGACTTTCATTTTGTCAATGGAAATACCCGCGATTTCCGCTATGAAAATATCGAGATCATCAACCGCTACCACGGTGTATTTTATAAATGTTTTAAAGGGAAAATGGTCTATGAAACACGGATCCATGTCAATGGAGAATTTATCGTCGGACGTTATCCGACTGAGATTGAAGCTGCGGTGGCTTATAATAAAGCCGCTTCCACCTTGTTAAAAAAAGGATATGAAAGAAATTATCCGGTCAATTATCTGGAAACTTTGTATGGAGATGAGTACAAAACCATGTTTAAAAAATTAACGATTTCAAAAACGATCAGAGAACTCCCAGAATGTACAAAGCCACATAACTGACCAAAACAAATCCATTGATCACGACACCAAATGTCGGCGTTGTCTTGTAAATTTCTTCCTCTTTGAAGCAACGGAATGCCAGTACAAAGCCAACGATGGAAATGATCAGATTGAGAAATCCAAGATATCCATACGAAATCCCTGCCTGTCCTTTTACATGACTCGAACCGATAAAAAGAGCGCACATCATAATAAAAGAGGCTACTGCGATCACGGACGATACAATTCCTCTTTTGGGATGCTTTTTATCTGTAAACTGTATTCTTCTTCGTCTTCCAATCCGAATTTTCATCTTTCTCTGCCTTTCTTTTTTCTCACTGCGCGGAATATTTTCCTACAAAAATAGAACATGATACAGCCTAAAGTCACTCCGATCGTATTTAAAAACAGATCGTCTACATCAAAGGTTCCCACCTTGGTCACAAGCTGGACGGTCTCCACTGCCAGACTAAACAAAAATCCGGTAAGTACCACCCTCATGAACGACCAGTTTTTCAGACTCGGAACAAAAAATCCAAACGGCATAAATACGACAACATTTCCGACGATATTGATCAGAAAATATTCCATTCCAACGACCTCCCGGTACTTAATATACCGGGAAATCTCATGGAATAATTTCAAGTTATATTGATATTCTGTATAATGAACGGTCCGTCCATATTCTTCACTGAAGAACAGAAAATATATCAATAAGATCATATAACCGGCAAATGCCAGTGACAATATATTGTCCAGTAATTTTCTCACGACGATACCTCCCTGCAAGACAGTTCCGCCCGTATCGTCTGATGACATTACTGTCTGATTTTTACATCAATTGCTTCTAATTTCTTCAAGATCTTATCCATTACCGTAGTAACATCTTTGTCTTCCAGTGTACGGTCTGCGGCACGAAAACGGATTGAGTATGCCAATGATTTTTCATCGGCGGAAAGCTGCTCGCCTTCGTACACGTCAAACAGTTTTACGCTTTCCAATGTCTTTCCGGCATTTTTGCGGATAATTTCTTCTACCTGTCCGGCGAGAACGTTCTTTTTCATAACAAGAGAAATGTCTCGTGTGACAGCCGGGAACTTCGCTACACCTTTGTACTTAATGTCAAAATTCGACAATTCCGTCAATCTTTCCACATCCAACACAGCCACATAAACTTTCGTTCCAATATTATAATTTTCTGCCACTTCCGGATGAATCTCACCAAGGAAACCAATGGTCTGTCCATCTACCATGATATCTGCCTTACGTCCCGGATGAAGATAAGGTCTGTCGTCCTCCGGTGTGTAAGTGATCAGCTTGCGGATTCCCAATTTATCAAGTACGGCCTCGACAACACCTTTGAGATCAAAGAAATCGCCTTTTCCGTACATTCCCAATGTCAGCTGCATTCTCTCATCCGGCAGTTCCGTAAGCGGAAGTGCTTTCGGAAGATAGACATTGGCAAGTTCATACAAACGCACATCTTTGTTGCGGTGATTGTAATTTGTTGCCAGTGATGTCAGCATTCCGTTTAAGGACAGCGTACGCATGATACTGTAATCTTCTCCGAGCGGATTGGAAATTACAATCGCCTCTCTTGCCTTGCTTCCTTCCGGAACCAGCAATTTATCAAATACTTTCGGGCTTTCAAAAGAATATGTCATTCCCTCGGAAAATCCTGCCTGTTCAATCACATTTCTTGCAATATTTTCAATTTCCATCTGTTTGGAAAGTCTGCCGGCCGTTGCCTCGCCGCTTGGCAGTGTCGCAGGGATCTTATCGTAACCGTAAAATCTTGCCACTTCTTCTGCCAGATCTGCCAGACAATGGATATCCTGTCTCCATGTCGGCACATGTACCATTTTTTTCTCACGGTCAACCGGAAGATCGATTGTTTCAAAATACGTCACCATCTGGTCTTCACTGATGTCAGTTCCCAAAAGACGGTTGATGCGGTCAACATCATATGCTACCTCTTCCGGTTCTTTTACGTTTGGATAAACATCGACAGCACCGCCTACAACGGTTCCTGCGCCAAGTTCTTCGATCAACTGGCAGGCACGGTTGATTGCTTCATACGTATTGTTTGGATCCAGTCCTTTTTCAAATTTGGCCTGCGCATCGGTACGCATACCGAGTTTTTTACCGGAAAGACGGATATTGGTTCCATCAAAGCAGGCAGCTTCGAAAAGCATCGTCTTTACGTTGTCTGTGATCATGGAATTTTCTCCTCCCATGATACCGGCGATACCTACCGCTTTTTCGCCATCACAGATCATCAACATACTGTCATCCAAGGTACGTTCCTGTCCATCAAGAGTTGTAAATGCTTCTCCGTTTTTGGCATTTCGAACGATGATCTTATGATCTGCGATCGTATCTAAATCATATGCATGCATTGGCTGTGCATATTCCTCCATCACGTAGTTTGTGATATCGACGATATTATTGATCGGACGGATTCCGCATGCAGCAAGTCTTCTCTGCATCCACTCCGGCGATGGTGCCAGTTTAATATCTTTTACCACGCGCGCTACATAACGGGAGCAAAGTTCTTTATTTTCAATCTCTACGGAAATGTAATCATTTACATTTTCATCATTTCCGGTTTCTGTCACAACAGGCGGACAAAACGGCTTGCCAAATGTGGCAGCTGCCTCTCTGGCGATACCGAGTACGCCAAAGCAGTCCACACGGTTTGAAGTTACTTCGTATTCAAAGTTGGCATCGCGAAGTCCCAAAAGTGCGATGGCATCGCTTCCAACCGGCGCGTCTTTATATTCTTCGTTGTCGCTCAGAATGTAAATTCCATTGTCCGGCGCGTCCGGATAATAGTCTTTGGAAGAGCCAAGTTCTTCGATGGAACACATCATTCCATTGGATTCTACGCCACGAAGTTTTCCTTTTTTGATCTTGATTCCGCCCGGTGTCTTACTTCCGTCGTGACCACCGGCTACACGTCCGCCATCCAGTACAACAGGAACTTTCTGTCCCTCTTTGACATTGGAAGCACCGGTAACGATCTGCGTCGTCGTACCGGTCTCATCGATTGCCACCTGACAGATTACCAATTTATCCGCATCCGGGTGTTTTTCGATCTTCTCGATACGGCCAACAATTATTTTATCCAAATCTGCGTCAAATTTTTCATAACCTTCCACTTTTGTACCGGAAAGTGTCATTGCATCCATATATTCTTTTTCCGTACAATCCAGTTCCGGAACATATGCTTTTACCCATGATAAAGGTGTATTCATTGTTTTTCCCTCATTTCTTCATTTATAACTTTGATACAACTTCCTTGTGCAGGCACAGGAAGTGTGCACACTTTGACAGCCTGAAATCAGAACTGCTCCAAAAATCTCTTGTCATTCTCATATAATAAGCGCATGTCATCAATTTCGTATTTCAATAATGCGATTCGCTCCAAACCGACACCAAACGCAAAACCTACGTACTCATCCGGGTCAATGTTGCTCATTTCCAATACATGTGGGTGTACCATTCCACAGCCTAAGATCTCGATCCAGCCTTCGCCCTTACAGAAACGACAGCCCTTTCCACCACATTTGAAGCAGGTTACGTCCATCTCGGCACTTGGCTCTGTAAATGGGAAATGGTGAGGACGGAATTTTACTTTTGTTTCCTCGCCGAAAAGCTGTTTGGCAAATTCTGCCAATGTCCCCTTTAAGTCTGCAAAAGTTACATTTTTGTCGATCACCAATCCTTCAATCTGATGGAAAGACGGAGAATGTGTCGCATCAACTTCGTCTGAGCGGAATACTCGTCCCGGCGCGATCATGCGGATCGGCAGTTTTCCTTTTTCCATCTCATGAACCTGTACGGAAGAGGTCTGCGTACGAAGCAGGATCTTGTCATTGATATAAAATGTATCCTGTTCGTCTTTTGCCGGGTGATTTGCCGGAATATTCAATGCCTCAAAGTTATAATAATCATATTCTACTTCCGGACCGGATACAACTTCGTAGCCAAGTCCGACAAAGATTTTTTCTACTTCTTCCAAAGCGATCGTATTTGGATGGCGATGTCCCAATTCCGGTTTATTTCCCGGCAATGTCACATCGATCACTTCGGCTTTCATTTTTTCTTCACGGAGTGCTTTTGCAAATGCTGTCTTTTTCTCCTCTAAACGTTCCTCAATCTGCTTTCTTGCCTCATTTACCAGCTGACCTACTTTGGGTCTGTCTTCCGGGGCAACTTCTTTCATGGATTTGAGAACACTTGTCAGTTCTCCTTTCTTTCCAAGAAATGCCACTCGAATGTCATTCAATTTGTCCAATTCTTTGGAATCCTCAATCTGAGAGAGCGCATTTTTCATAATGCTGTCCAATTTTTCTTTCATGGTTTCTCTTTCCTTTCTGACTAAATATAAAATAGAGCCCATCCCTTGTCGGTATGTTCTCCATACTTCCAAGGGACGGACTCTTGATCTTCCGCGGTACCACCCTGGTTCCCATCCTGCCGGACAGGCTCTCATTGATCTGCTTAACGCGCAGCAACGTCATTTCCTACTGGAAACCTCTTTCAGAAATAAAACTCCGGTGTGAAATTCAATTGCATCCCGAACCTGACAAAACTTCCAGCCGCTGATCTTGTCTCTCTGAAGGAAAAAATGCAATCTCCGGGGAAATCCCCCTGCACCATCATCGTCGATATGTTCATTTGGTTTCATGATAGCACAAGGACGGGGGTAGTGTCAAGGGGCAAAATCCACCTTCTACCATTTCTTATGCACATCCGGACAGTACTGCTGCCGCTTTGCCGCGCGCAGTGCCACGTAGCAGCCGCATCGTCCACACATGCCGCCCCGCATGAAACTGCAGGTGTCGCAGAGCATAAGGCGACGTTCGTATTCCTCGTCGCTTACCCTTTCTTCTTCGGGAATGCGCTCGATATATTCTTCCAATTTAAGTAATTCTTTGTCGAACATTTCCTTTGTCCACTGACACCTTCTGCAAAATTTCATGCCGGTCTCCTTATGTTAATTTATGCCAAAGTTACTTTTACGATACTCATTGCCGGCATCTCGACAGACAAGATTCCGCCGTTCAGCGATGCCCCGTCAAATGCTGCAAGCTGTACATTATCCGGATTTTCAAAGTCGTTATGATCGTCCATCTTTCCTGTGAGAATCGTGGCTTCGCAGTTGTTATAACGGCCAAGAATCTGTGCGCTCACAGTGAGACTTTCTGTCAAATGCGGATTGGCAATCGTGATTGTCATTTTTCCTTCTTCATTTACGGAAGCACTCGAAGATACCACCGGAATGTCAAATCCCTCGCAGGTCACTTTCGGGCAGTCAAGGTAGCAGTCAACCAGCTGTGCTTCCTGATGATCTTTGTACATCTCATAGACATAATAGGTCGGCGTTTTTACCATCTTATCGCCTTCGGTCAGGATCACAGACTGGAGAACATTGACAACCTGTGCAATATTTGCCATGGAAATACGGTCACAATGGCGGTTGAAAATGTTCAGATTCAACGCAGCCACCATCGCATCACGCATGGTATTCTGCTGATACAAAAATCCCGGATTGGTTCCTTCTTCGACATCGTACCACGTTCCCCATTCGTCTACGATCAATTTTACTTTATGCTCCGGATCGTATTTGCTCATAATATCCAAATGGCGTTCGATCATCGGCTCGATACGAAGTGTCGCTTCGATCGTCTCATAATATCTCTTTTCATCAAAACCAAGTGCATGGCCTTTTTCCTCCCAGCTTCCCGGAACGGTATAATAGTGCATACTGATTGCATCGGCAAACTGATCTTTGATCAGGCTCATCACCTTATCCGTCCAGTCAAAGTCATCCGCATTTGGTCCACAGCAGATCTTATACAATTTGTTGTCTCCGTAATTGCGGCAGTATGTCTGGTAACGGCGGTACATATTTCCATAAAATTCCGGTGTCATGTTGCCGCCGCAGCCCCAGTTTTCGTTTCCTACGCCAAAATATTTTACTTTCCACGGTTCTTTTCTTCCATTTTCCTCACGCAGTTTTGCCATCGGAGATTCACCGTCAAAGGTCATATACTCGATCCATTCTGACATTTCGCGAACGGTTCCGCTTCCCACATTTCCGTTAATATATGGTTCACAGCCAAGCTGGTCACAAAGTTCAAAAAATTCATGCGTACCAAAGCTGTTATCCTCGACAACACCGCCCCAATGTGTATTGATCATACGTTTTCTCGTCTCTTTTGGTCCGATTCCGTCCATCCAGTGGTACTCATCGGCAAAACAGCCGCCCGGCCAGCGAAGTACCGGAATTTTAATATTTTTCAATGCTTCTACTACATCATTTCTCATTCCGTTGGTATTTGGAATCTCCGAATCTTTACCCACAAAAATTCCTTCATAAATACATCTTCCCAAATGCTCCGAAAAATGTCCGTAAATCTCTTTGTTAATTTTTCCCAATGTGCGGTTGCTGTTGATTACTCCATTTGTCTTAGCCATTTTACTCTCTCCATTTCTTTTTGTTCTGCCTCCGGCAAACTCTTTTTACTCTTTTGACATCATACAAAAAATCCACTCCGACGGGAATGGATTTTTTTGTGCTATGCATGTATTATTTTGTCACAATGATATATTCCATCGCAACCTCCTAGTGATACATTTCATGCTCAACCGGCTCACACCACTCGTTGGAAGTCTCCTCGCCCGGCACTTCAATTGCCAGATGAGAGAACCAGCTGTCCGGTGCTGCGCCATGCCAATGTTTCACTTCTGCCGGAATGTTGATGCAGTCGCCCGGTTTCATCTCTACCGGTTCTTTTCCTTCTTCCTGATAATAACCGCGTCCTGCCACGCAGACAAGGATCTGTCCACCACCGCTTTTTGCGTGATGGATGTGCCAGTTATTGCGGCATCCCGGTTCAAATGTTACATTAAATATGCCAACCTGCTCTGTCGATACCGGTGCAAGATAACTCTGTCCGATAAAATATTTGGCAAATGCATCGTTTGGCTCTCCGATCGGAAATACCATCGATTTGGCATGCGCACGCATTGCCTCATCTTCATAAGGAAGATCGCCTTCGCCTGTCTCCCACACTTCCTTTGCCAGATTAAATACCGCCCATGCTTTTGGCCAGCCGGCATAAAATCCAACGTGTGTAATAACAGCTGCGATCTCTTTTTGTGTCACTCCATGATCTTTTGCATTTTGCAGATGGAACTTCAGAGAAGAATCCGTAATTCCCTGCGCCATAAGAGCAACCACCGTAATGATGCTTCTAGTCTTTACATCAATGTCATTATTATTCCAGTTTTCTCCAAATAATACATCGTCATTAAAATGTGCAAATTGTGGTGCAAATTCACCAAGTGCATTTCTTCCTGCGGTCTGTACGATCTTTGCCATACTCTTGTCCTCCTTTATCTTATAATGATGCTGCCCAGTCTGCGATCTCAGACGAACGATTTAACAATTTTCCCTCTACGATCTCTGCGCCCGGCGCACTGTCTTTTAATTCTTTTACCGTATTTCCAAATCCGCTTCCGCCGGATGTTGCAAACAAAATGATCTTCTTTCCGGAAAAATCATAACTTTCCAAAAAGGTGTTAATGATCGTTGGTGCCACATACCACCAAATCGGGAAACCAATCAGGATCTCGTCGTATGCTGCAATATCTGCGTCTGTATCTGCCAGTTCCGGACGGATTTTTTTATCTGCCATCTCTATACTGCTTCGGGACTTTTTATCCATCCAGTTCAAATCTGCTTTTGTATAAGCCGTTTTCGGTTTGATCTCATAAAGATCTGCTCCGGCTGCTTTTGCTACCATTTCTGCTGCTTTTTTTGTCGTACCACTGGCACTAAAATAAGCGACTAACTTTTTACTCATACTGCGTTCCTCCTAACAAAAATAGTGTGTAAAAGGCATCTCTGTCCTCTTACACACTCATTATAAGTCAAAATTTTGCATATGTCTAATACTTGTATTTTATTGTCTGTCATGCCTGAAAGTCATTGATCTCTTCGATGAATTTTGTCACGGCGAGAGAATACGGAATATTTCTGCGCCATGCGATCAAGATCTTTGAGCTCATTTCCGGCGACAATTTCCGGTAGATAAGACGGCTCTTATCCCAAAACCGCATCGCTCCTTCGATCGTGATAAGATAAGCCAGCCCGTTTTGCGCCATCACAGCAGAATTCCCTTTTCCGTAAGAGTGATCTTTTTATTTCCACGGATAAAAAGGGACGTGCCGAGTTCTTCTTCCAGCGCCGCCAGCTGTCTCGACAAAGTTGGCTGCGTGATATGAAGAAGTTCCGCTGCCTTCGTAATATTTTGTTCCCGTGCCGTCACAAGAAAATAGCGAAGCACCCTGATTTCCATATTTTACCACTCCTTTGCATTAATACGATTTATTTACGAAAAAATATAACATCTCCGGATCGTTTTTTCTTACTTTTTTCAGTTGTTTCGTGGCAGGGTCATAGCAAAGATAATAATCGTCAGCCTCACCCCGTATATAGATTTTATTATTGACCACGCTGAAATCCGCCAAAAGCAGATTCTTGTCGTTTTCCTGTTCAAATTTCTTCAATGCCTCTGTGAAATCTTTCTCATAGTAAAGCTTTTTTTCTTTTCCTGCCAAAGAATAAGAATATACATCCGTCGCATATCCATTCGTCGACTCTCCATCAATCATTTCGCCTGTTGTAAACACATACAACCGGTCTTTCCAGATACACATTTCATAAATATCCTCCTTCTTGTTTCCTTTCACCAAACACTCCTTTTTCTTATGTTTCAGATCATAGGTCCAAATCTTTGTACCCCGTGCATAAATTACCTGTTTTCTCTTTTCATCACCAATGATAGCTCCATCACACATCGGATCCATAATATGAAGTTGATCGGAACCAGTCTTGTAATAGGAAAAAGCATCCTCTGCCTTTCCTTTTTTTGTAGTATAATAAGATATGCTGTCAAAAATAAAATAGTTACCTACCTTGGTCACTAAATTCATTTCTGTTTTCGGAATGCCTTTTACCTTTACAAACGTTTTCTTTTTTCGGTCATATACATGAATCTGCGACATCCCATCCGCAAATATAATATAATTTTTATCGGCATACAGACCACTATCATACTCTTCAATTTTAACTATTTTCTCTGCCTTTTCCATCTGTGGGAAAGAACTGCCATCTACTATCACCAGCGGAACAACGTATAAATATTCATGTTCATCTATAGAAACACTAAATAGCAATTCCTCATTGTTCGCATACAACAAATACCAATATTTCGTGCCGCAGAAATTATTTGTAAAAATATGACGTACAAACTTTCCATCCAATGTATATTCGTCCAGACAACAATTACTCTTATCATCTTCTGATATTTGAACAAAAACATTGTAATCATTTGCATAGTTATAGTTCTGATTGGCATTTGTCAGTGGTTTTTCGAGCGGATATTCCTGCGTTTTCTGCAGTCTTCCCTCTCCCTCCTGCACCAGTTTTCCTGTCTGTGTATCACAGCATAAAAGGACTCCTTTCCCATTTACATTTATTTCCAATTTAACTTTGCCATCTTCATACGCTATTTCCCGGATCAGATCCATTCCCTCCTCCGGTTTTTCCGAAAGTACATTCCGAATCTGCTCTTCCGTCACAAGGACAGACTTTTTCCCATTTTTGCAGTCATATTGATATACGTCATAAGATAAACCGCTTTTTCCCTTTTTTACAGCTGTAAAAAACAATTTGTCTTCCCCTGCCTGATACAGCATATACTTCTGATCTCTTGTAATTTCCTGCACTTTTTTTGTCTCATAATTATAATGATATGCCGTACTTTTGCTTCGCTGTGTGGCAAAAAACACAAAAGAATCGTTGTTATTTTGATATATAATATCGCCATCTTCATCTCTTAATGGTACATTGTTATATTCAATCTTTGAAAATTTCTTACTTCTTCGATCATACTCTGCCATCTTATCACCGAAGTCATATTGAAATAAAATACACTCCTTTGTCGACGCAATATACTCGAAATCATTAAACCTGCTGTCCAAATAATTTTCAAATACCAATTGTTTTTTATCTACCGCAATTTCTTCTTTGCCATCTTTCCGGATAACCGGCACAGAATACACATTTATTTGGTCCGACTCCTCGGAAAACAATATTTCATTTTCTGATACATCTAAAAATGTAATCATCTCTGTATCAAACTTCTTTTCCGGAATTTTCTGGAGTACGTTCCCCTGATAGTCACATTGCACAAGCCACTCCTGCCATTCGTCATCCTCCTCATCGTCACCATCACCGTCCGGCAATTCCTCTGTCCGATAGACACAATGACTGGTCGCCCACGTATACTCACATTCTATTTCTGCCTTTGCATTTTCTGTTGTTTCCTGTTTCTCCTCTTTTTGTTCTGTCTTATTTACGTTACCCTGACAGCCTGTTAAAAGCAGACAGAGTGTCATAAAAATTAAGATTGTTATTTTCTTCATTTTGTACTCCTCTTTTCCATATCTTTCTATTCATCACAATCTCACTCGTCTACCAATGCCCCACTCTGCATAACAGAAAATATAACATCTCCGGATCGTTTTTTCTTACTTGTTTCAGTTGTTTCGTGGCAGGGTCATAACAAAAATACATAAGATACTCGTCATCTTGCCAGGAACATATGTAGATTTTATTATTTACCACGTCGACAGAATCAATCACCATTTCCAGCTCATTCTCCTGTTCATATTTCTTCAATGTCTCTGTGAAATCTTTCTCATAGTGGAGTTGTTTTTCTTTCCCCGTCAGGGAATAAGAATACACTTCATCCTTTTCACCTGTAAACACGAACAACCGATCTTTCCGGATACACATTTCAGAAACATAATCCTTTTTGTTCCATTTGACCAAACGTTTCTTTTTATCCTGTTTCAGATCATAGGTCCAAATCCCCGTACGCAGCCCATAAATCACCTGTTTTCTCTTTTCATCACCAATGGTAGCCGCCGATGTATAGCACGCCGGATCCATAATATGTATCTGATCCGAACCAATCTTATAATAGGAAAACGCATACTTTTCTTTTCCCTTTTCCTTAAAAGGCTTGTTGCTAAGAATAAAATATTTCCCCACAAGACCATTTAAATACATATTGCTTTCCGGAATGCCTTTTATCTTTACAAACTTTTTCTTTTTCCGATCATATACATGGATCTGATACACATCATCCTGGTAGACAATATAATCGCTGTCTGCATACACATCCCCTTGACCGGCATTCTCAAGTTCTACATTGCATTTACATATTTTCTTTGCCTTTTCGATCTGCGGAAAAGAACTGCCCTCTGCCATCACCAGCGGAACCGTATATAAATAATTATTCAGATCATCATCTTCTACATGAAATATCAATTCCTGATTGTTTGCATACATCAGGTTCCATGTTTTACCCGTGCAATGAAAATTATTGATAAAAATATGACGCACAAACGTTCCATCTAACGTATACTCATCCAAAACATAATTCATATCGTTTTCCGGGCTTCGAACAAATACATTGTAATCATTTGCATTCGTATATTTTTTATCGGCATTTGTCAGTGGTTTTTCCTGCAGATATTCCTGCGTTTTCTGTAATTTTCCTTCTCCCTCCTGCACCAGTTTTCCGTTTTTTGTATCACAGGTTAAAAGTATGCATTTCCCTTTTACATTGATTGCCAATTTCAATGCTCCCTCTTCATATCCTATTTCCCGGATTAGATCCATTCCCTCCTCCGGTTTTTCCGAAAGTGCATTTCGAATCTGCTCATCCGTCGCAAGAACGGACTTTTCTCCACTTTTACAATCAAATTGATAAACATCATAACATAAGCCGCTTTTTTCCCCTTTTACAGCCGTATAAAACAATTTATCATCCCCACCCTGGTATATACTTCCCTCATCTTTTGTAATTTCCTGCACTTCTTTGGTTACAAAGTTATAATAATATACCGCCGTTTCTCTCCCATGAAAACCATAAAGCACAACAAAATCTTTGTTATTTTCATATATGATATTACCAACTTCCAATGGCTTATTTTTGTATTTGATCTTTGTAAATTTGTTCTTTTTGCGATCATACTCTGCCATCTCGCCATCCCAGTTAAATAATATATATTCCCTGGTATCCGTAATATACTCATAATCCATCGAGAAATCCGTAAATTCTACAAACAGCAGCTGAATTTTCTCTATGGCAATTTCCTCTCTGTCCCCTTTCCGGATAACCGGCACAGAATATATCTTTACCAACTTACTGGAGTCCGACGTACGAGAAATCAATACTTCATTTTCAGATACGTGTAAAAAACAAATCCCTTCGGTATCTCTTAATCCCAAACTCTCCGCTGGAATTTTCTGAATCACTTTCCCTTTATAATCACTCTGTACAAGACATTCCTGACATATATCCTCTTCGTCTTCTCCATCAGCGCCATCCGACAATTCCATTTCCTCTGTCCGATAAGTACAATGACTGGTCGCCCACGTATACTCACATTCTATTTCCGTCTGCGCAGCATCTGCTTTTTCCTGTTTCTCCTCTTTTTGTTCTGTCTTATTTACGTTACCCTGACAGCCTGTTAAAAGCAGACAGAATGTCATAAAAATTGCGATAGATTTCTTTTTCATTTTGCGCTCCTCATTTCCTTTTTTTTACATATAGATCACTTACTATTTTTTATATAACGATAAAACATCTCCGGATCATTTTTTTCTTCTTTTTTCAACTGCTTGGTGACAAGATCATAACAAAAATACGTATCTTCCTCAATTTCCTCTCCCTCAGCACTCCATAAGCCCGCATAAATTCCTATTTTATCTTCCACCACTCTGACGGTTTCAATATCTATTTCCAGCTGACTCTCCTGCTCATATTTTTTTACTGCTTTTGTAAACTCCTCTTCATAATGAAGTTTGCCTTTCTCATCGAGCGAACAGGAATACAGGCTCTGATTGCCACTTGTGAGCATAAACAGCTGATCCTTCCAAATAAACATTTCAGAAATGCTGTCGTGTTTGTTCCATTTTGCCAGACGTTCCTTTTTATTCTTTTTCAGATCATAGGTCCAAATCCCTCTATCCGTAGTATAAATCACCTGATTTCTCTTTTCATCTCCAATTTTAACCGCCGTATCCGCTGCCCAATTTGCGATACAGATTCGGACATCCCACCTCCGGTCATACAAGAATTCTCCTTCTTTTCCGTCAATCGTGCTGTCAAATACAAAGCAGTTCCCCACACGACTGAGTAAATACACATTTCGTTCCGGAATTCCTTTTTTCTTAACAAACTCTTTGTTTTTGCGATCGTATACACAGTAACAATTTGAAACCGTGTTGTACACAAGATAATTTTCATCCGCATACAGATTGCTCTCATACACCGAAATATTCGCATCACATATTTTCTCTGCCTTTTCCGGCTGTGGAAAGGAATTTCCATTTTTCAACACCAGCGGAACCGTATATGCCTGTTCCCCATCACCAAAAATTAATTCCTGATTATTCGCATAATACAACATCCACGGTTTCGTGTAATGGAAATTATTGGTAAAAATATGGCGTACGAATTTTCCGTCCAACGTATACTCATCCACCGAATAATTCGTATCATTTTCTATTGTCTGAATAAATACATTATGGTCATTTGCATTGGTATATTTTTTATCGGCATTTGTCAGCGGTTTTTCCAGCAGATATTCCTGCGCTTTCTGTAATTTTCCTTCTCCCTCCTGTACCGGTTCTCCGGTTTGTATATCACAGCTTAAAAGAACGCCTTCTCCTTTTACATTGATTTCCAGTTTTAATTTTCCATCTTCAAATGCCATTTCCCGGATCAGATCCATTCCCTCCTCCGGTTTTTCGGTAAGGGCATTGCGAATCTGCTCTTCCGTCAAAAAGACAGACTTTTCCCTCGTTTTACAATCATATTGATATACATCATAACATAAAACGCCATTTTCCTCTTTGACAGCCGTATAAAACAATTTATCTTCCCCGCCCTGATACAGCATACTTCTCTCATCTTTTATAATTTCCCGCACTTTCTTTGTCTCACAGTTGTAATGATACGCCGCACTTTTTCTCCCCTGTACAGCAAAAAACACAAAAGAATCCATATTATTTTCATATAAAATATGACTGTATTTCAACGGTTTATTCTCATATTTTATCTGTGTTAATTTGTTATTTTTGCGATCATATTCTGTCAGCTTATTATCAAAGTTAAGCAAAATACATTCCTTCGTATCCGCGACATACTCCGGCGTAAAATCTGAATCCGCTTCAAATAATAATTGCTTTTTCTCCACAGCAATTTCCTCGCTGCCATCCTTCCAAATAACCGGCACCGAATATATATATGCCTTCGATTCATCACCTGCATAAGTATTCCAGCAAATCAATACTTCCTTTTCGGATACGTGTAAAAAAGTAATATCTTCCCCATCTGTTATCCCCATCTGCTCTGCTGGAATTCTCTGAATCTCTTTTCCCTGATAATCACTCTGTACAAGACATTCCTGACATATATCCTCTTCGTCTTCTCCATCAGCGCCATCCGACAATTCCATTTCCTCTGTCCGATAAGTACAATGACTGGTCGCCCACGTATACTCACATTCTATTTCCGTCTGCGCAGCATCTGCTGTTTCCTGTTTCTCCTCTTTTTGTTCTGTCTTATTTATGTTTCCCTGACAGCCTGTTAAAAGCAGACAGAGTGTCATGAAAATTGCGATAGATTTCTTTTTCATTTTGCGCTCCTCGTTTCTCTTCACTTGTTTGAACTGCCGGATAAAAATGCTCTTACTGAAAGGACAGAACAAAACATAACACACAACATTATCCTTGAAATATTTATCCACCCCACATCATATACAACCCAAAAACATATCCCGGATTCTTTCCAATAGAGGAATTCTTTTCCCAAAAATAAAATGTAATCCAGTATACACATACCCAACGCCGCTTTCAGGGAAATTTTGTTTCTTAAAAATAACAGCACTGTCACGAGAAACGGTACAGGCTGCAACACGGCATACCACAAAAGTTTTATATCATATAACACCAAAAACTCAAGCAGAATTTGTGCTGTCTGAAAAAAAGCAATCACAGGGATCACCCAATTTATAATTTTAGAATAATGTTCTGCCCCTATGATAAGTATAAGGCTGATAAGCATCACAATCATACTATTGCAACACGCCACCTGTCCATAATGAAATTCCGGATATTGGAAAAATTCACTGATATTATTCCTATAATTCATGATCCACGCAAATTGAATGAACAAATTAATCCATGCTGCAACAAACAGTACCACACATGACACATTCGTTTTTGTATCATACCGAAACCATAACACTTTGACTCTTTCCTCCTCTTCTAAGCCCAAACCACTTCTCTTCTAAAATCAAGTATAACATCCTAATTTTTACTTGTCAATTTGTGTAAATTTGGTTTTGAATTTATAATAACTTTAAAATAGAATGGTAAAAAAGGTGTAATATATTAATAGCATAAATTATATTTTTTTTAAAGTTTGTGCTATCAATGGCATAAAAACACACACCAATCTCCTCTCGGAAATCGGTGTGTGTTTTATTATTTATCCCCAAACTTCTTCGGCGATTTCTTTTACCAGTTTCAATTTTGCCCACTGTTCTTCTTCCGTAAGTTTGTTACCTATTTCGCAGGAAGCAAATCCACACTGTGGACTTAAGCACAAGCGGTCAAGCGGAACATATTTGGCTGCCTCATGGATTCTTTTGATCACCGCTTTTTTATCTTCTAATACCGGCGATTTTGTCGTAATAAGTCCCAGCACAATTTTCTTATCTCCGGAAACTTTCGCAAGCGGAGCAAATCCTCCGGATCTCTCATCGTCGTATTCCAGGAAAAGTGCATCCACATTTTCCTTGGCAAATACATAATCTGCGACAGAATCATACGCGCCACTTGCAAAGAATGTAGAATGATAATTTCCTCTGCAAATATGCGATGTAATCACCATATCTTCCGGTTTTCCTTCAAGAGCAAGATTATTGACTGCAAGTAGTTTTGATTTCACTTCATCAAGATCGATTCCCAGCGATTTATATCTGAGTTTTGCAGCATCTCCGACGATTGCACCCCAGGTACAGTCATCGAGCTGAAGATTGCGGCATCCCGCATCATAAAACTGTTTGATCACATTCTGATAGGCGGTTCCGATATCCTGGATCAGTTCCTCATCGGTTGCATAAAATTTTCTTGTTGATTCATAATTTGCCGGTACAATGAGCTGCTGATACATCTGTGCCGGAGCTGGGATCGTATATTTTGCAACCGTATTTTCATCCTCAAATTGTTTTAAATATTTAAAATATTCTACAAAAGGATGCGCTTTTGGCTTAATTTTTCCAACAAGATACGTGTCGTCAAGTACCGCCAGTTCTGCATCAAACTTCACGCCGTTACCTGTATTCTCATGAGCAATGCCTTCAAAGCCCCACATGAAATCAAGATGCCAGAACGTTCTCCGGAATTCCCCATCTGTAATAACATGGAATCCTAATTCTTTCTGTTTGGCAACGACTTTATTTATTTCTTCATTTACTACTTTATCCAATTCTTCTTTGCTTATCTTACCTTCCTGACAAGCTGCTTTCGCCTCTTTCAGCGCCTGTGGTCTTAAAAAACTTCCTACAAAATCATAACGAAAAGGTGTTTTTAATGTACTCATATTATCTTCTCCATTTCTTATCATCTAGTTAATTAACTGATTTCATTATAAATACAAACACCTCAGCTGTAAAATATATAAAAAGAGCAGTTTTCCATAGTTTGAAGCTATAGCAGGCTGCCCTTATTTTCTTAATCCCCTTTTTTACAACTTCCAGTCTCTGGCAAGAAGCTGGGTCTTAACCATATTTGCGTAGATTCCACCCTGCTTTTCGAGGGCTTCCGGGCTTCCGTTTTCTGCCACCGTACCGTCTTTTAATACGACGATCTTATCGGCATCGGCGACTGTACGCATACGATGCGCAATGATCATAACCGTCTTATCTTTGATGAGGCGGGACAGAGATTCCTGAATCATCGTTTCGTTATCTACATCGAGCGAAGCGGTTGCCTCGTCGAGAAGAATGATCGGAGCGTCTTTCAGAAAGGCACGTGCAATCGAAATTCGCTGTCTTTCTCCGCCGGAAAGTTCCGAACCATTTTCACCGATCATCGTATCCCAGCCATCCGCAAGTTTTTCTGCAAATTCATCACAATGAGCAAGTTTCGCTGCCGCAATTACTTCTTCGTCCGTTGCATCCATTTTTCCGATACGGATATTTTCCATCACCGTATTATTGAACAAAGTTACATCCTGGAATACAATCGAATATAGTGACATCAAGGTCTCCGGATCAATTTTGGAAATGTCCATGCCGCCTACCGTGATGGTTCCCTGATTGACATCCCAGAATCGTGATGCCAGACGGGATACTGTCGTTTTTCCGCCGCCGGATGGTCCGATCAACGCCGTAACTTCGCCCTGTTTTGCCACAAAAGACACATCATTTAATACAGTTTCGCCACTTTCATAAGAAAATCCGACATTAGAAAATTCGATGTCATAACCCTTGTTATCCATTTTCCGGGTACCTCCCTGTACCTCGTGGGACAGAATCTCATCCAAGCGGCTGCTCTGTACACCGGTGGCAATGATGGCTGCCAGATTTTGAAGCGAAACCTGCATTGGGTCGTAAATTCTTGATACCACCATCAAAAACATGAAAAATGTAATAACATCCAGTTCTCCTTTGGCAAGCAGGATTCCCCCTACCAATGCCACCGTTCCGATACCAAGTTTCAAGATCATCTGCGAACTTCCTACAAAAACAGCCGTTCCAAGTTCTGTAACAATTGCATGTTTTTCAACCGCTTTGATCTTCTTATCCAATCCTTCCATATACTCTTCCTGAGAATTATAGGCACGAAGATCTCTCGCACTTTCAAGGCCTTCCTGGATTCCATCGGCACATGCCATTTTCAGATCCATCTGTTTTTTATTTAAACTTCTCTGCACTTTTCCGGAACATGCTACAATGATGAAAGAAATCGGGAGTACCCAAAGTGCTGCCATTGCCATACGCCAGTCAAAGAAAAATAATCCGATGGCAACGATTGTCGTCGAAATGCAAGCTCCGACAAGTTCCGGAACAAAATGCGACGATGCCGTTTCCATCTGGGCACAGTCCGCCATGATCGTACTCGTAAGATCAGACAGATCCTTTTTCCCGAAAAAGGAAAGCGGGATCTTTCTTAATTTCTCAGCAAGTGTAATTCGTCTTACTCCACTCTCAATATACGTTGCCAGAAATGTCGCATTGTATTGAATGTATGTAGTAACAGCAATCAGGACAAATGTGACTACAATTCCCGCCACATACCAGAAGCCTTTTCCGGCAAGGTTTCCTTCCATATAATCTTTAACCATATAGTACAAAAGAGCGATCGGCACCATAAGAACCAGATTCGATACGGTGACGGATACAAATGCCTTTATCATGTCTTTGGCACCCTGTTCGGAGAGAGCACACTTATGCATCAATGTTTCTTTTAACTTCATGTCACACACCTACTTTCCAGCATACCGATTTATTGTATTCTCCCCACATATGAGCATACAAACCATCTGTTTTTTCCAATTCTTCATGTTTGCCGCTCTGACAAATTTCTCCCTCTTTCAGCACACAAATACGGTCTACTCCGACTACGGAAGAAAGTCTGTGAGCGATCATGATCACCGTCTTCCCCTGAGAAAGTTTGGTAAATGCCGCCTGTACCTTTGCTTCGTTGTCCGGATCTGCAAAAGCGGTTGCCTCGTCTAAGATCAGAATCGGTGCATTTTTCAACATGGCTCTCGCGATAGAAATACGCTGTGCTTCTCCTCCGGAAAGGTATGTTCCTTTGGAACCAATCACGGTGTCAATGCCGTCCGGCAGTTTGTCGATAATATCTTCGCATTGTGCATTTTTCAATGCTTCCATTACTTCTTCACGAGTTGCATCTTTTTTACCCATTCGAACATTGTCAAAAATTGACACTTTTAAAAGATGGCTGTCCTGGAATACAAAAGATATGGTATCCATAAGTTCTTTCGAATCTATGCTTTTCACATCCACTCCGCCAATCTTTATTTTTCCTTCCGTTGCATCGGCAAATCTTGCGATCAGACGCGCTAAGGTCGTTTTACCACCGCCGGATGGTCCGACAAATGCCACCTGCTCACCTGCTTTGATATCCAGATTGATGCCGTGCAGCGCATCTTTCGCTGCACCTTCATAACGAAATGAAACATTTTCAAAACAGATCGAAGTATCTTTTGGCTGCTCTTTTTTCTGCGTCTCCGAAAACGGCTGGCGTTCCATAATACTGTCGATACGTTTCAAGGAATCTTCCACGATCATTGTATTTTCACCCGCATACATCATTTTTGTCAAGGTAACCGTAATGATCGGTGTGATAATGATGTAGAACATCAAATTAAGCAGAAACGTCGTATCCACCACGCCGCTCTTTACCCCGCCAAACAGATAAGCTGCGGCGATGAGAATGGCAAACACCGAATTAATTCCCACGGTATATCCCATCATCGGGATACGAAGATCTTTGGTATAAGAAATTACCCATTTTTCATATTTTTTGATGGAATTCTGAAATCTTTTAAAGGAAAATACCGACTGTCCAAACGTTTTTACAACGGGGATTCCGCGGACATATTCCACCGCTTCATTGGACATTTCTTCCAATGAATTCTGATACTCTTCCATCTTCTTTTTCATATTTTCTCCCATCATGGTACTCATGACAGCAAACGCAGCAACAACAGGGATCAGACACAGAAGTCCGAGTCTCCAGTCAAAGATAAGAAGAAGGATCGCAAGTCCTGCCGGAGTAGCGAAAGCGACACATTTATCCGGCAGCTGGTGCGCGATATAAGTTTCCGTCGCCGCACTGGACTCATTTACAATTTTCCGAATTTTACCACTCCCCTCTTCTTCCATAAAACCAAGCGGAAGGGATAAAATATGACGCATAAGCTGCGAGCGCATATTGGCCTGCACGCGGAATGCAGACAGATGCGAGCAGATCAATGCTCCTATGTAGATCAGCATGGCAAGCACCGCTGTTCCGACAGCGCTCCATCCATAAAATGCCAAATTCTGAGCTGCTCCATAATCCGGTGCCACACGCAGCACTTCTTTGATCAGACACCAAATAAAATAAAATGGGACAAGTGCCGCAAACGCACTTATCACGGCGAGTACCCATGACGCAATTGTCAGGTATTTAAAATTTCCGGCATACTCAAACAACCGCTGAATCGGTTTTTGTTTTGCCTCTGCATTTTTCGCCATTTTCAAAAGCCTCCTTAAACTTTCTATTGGAAACCATTCAAAAGGGAATCGTTTCCTTTCATTTTATAAAGAAATGCTCTTCCCTGCGAGAAATTCATCTCATAAGTACAGCATTTATTTATCAATTCCCAGTCATGCGAAATGATCAACACACTTTTTCCCATGCTTTTTAGTTGTTTAAAACACTCTGCGGTCTGAATCATATGACGGTAATCCAATCCACTTGTCGGTTCATCAAAAATCAATATTTCTTTCTCTGCCAATATTGCGGATACAATTGCAACACGCTGCTTCTGTCCCCCGGAAAGTGACATCGGATGTCTTTGCCGGAAGGCTGACACCCCTAATTGCTCCATCGCATCATTTTTATCCTCTTCCGGTCTATCCTCGACCCCAAGACTGATTTCGTCCTCTACCGTTTCGCAGAACAATTGATGATTTACATCCTGCATAACCATATAACACTGTTTTAACATCTCCTTATTCTTGTACTTTTTGCCATCTAAGACCGTAGTTCCTTTAAACTTTTTCTCAAGTCCGCATAAACAACGCACAAATGTCGTCTTTCCTGCACCATTAAGACCAGTTATCGCGACTATTTCATTTTGAGGAATCGTAAAATTATCTATATCAAAAACCAATTCCTGATCATAGGAAAATTGGTAATCAATGCACTCAATTCCTTTTTTTATGGATATTTCTTCTTTTTCAAACTTCTCTGCAACATTTTCCATAGTCCGTAATCCAAACTCTTTTCTTTGTGCGGACGAAAACTGCATAAACTCTTTTATAGACAAATTCCATTCCACTTTTCCATCTTTCAAGTAAATTACACGGTCGCAAACTTCCTGCAGCCAGTTAAGTCGATGTTCTGCAATTACTATAGTTTTTCCTTGATCTTTCCAAAATGATAAAATCTGTTTTAATTTTTCAATTGATTTTATATCCAGGTTCGATGTCGGTTCATCAAGTACAAACACCTCTGGCATCATTGCCGAAACCGAGGCACAGGCTACTCTTTGTTTTTCTCCACCGGAAAGTTGAAATATGTCGCGATCCAAAAGCAGATCCATCTCCAGTTGATCCGCCACTACATTCATTCGCTCTCGAATCTCTTTTTCCGGCAAACCAAGGTTTTCACATCCAAAGGCAATCTCACTCGTCGTGTCCATACAAAAAAACTGACTTCGCGGATTTTGAAACACGCTTCCCACCTTTTGAGAAATATTGTAGATTTCTTCCTTTTGAACATCCATGCCACAGACAGTCACTTTTCCATGCATTTCTCCCTCATAAAAATGAGGAATCAGTCCATTAAGCATTCTCGTAATGGTCGTTTTTCCACATCCGGATTCACCACATAAAAGAACACATTCACCAGAGCCAATTGTAATTGACACATCTTTCAATGCTCCCTTGTCGGAATTGTTATACGTAAAATTTACATTTTCTAACTGTATCATAGTTCTCCTTATACAATCAAGCTTCGTATCAGCGCACCTGCCCAGATTACATACGGTATCACACATAGCGTAAACAAAATATAATCCTGCGCATGAAACCCAATCTGACATACATTAGTACGCTTTCGATCTGCTCCCAGCCCGCGTGTTATTGCTGCCGCATTCAGTTCCTCACCAATTTTGGCCGAACAGACCAATAAAGGGACCAGCCGATATTCTATCATCTTAGTCACATTTTTTCCTCCAAATCGGATATCTCTCATGCGCATGGCATCATTGATAGAAGAAAATTCATCTGCTATCGTAGGAAAGAAGCGAAACATCACAGATAACGGAATGCTTATCTTTTCTGATACATGCATTCTTTCCATCGCCGCATTAAATTCACTCACTTTTGTTGTTCGGATCAAATAACTTCCTGTCATGATTCCGGGTAAAAAACGTGTTAAAATTCCACAGCACGCCAGCAAAAGATAACCAATTACCCCGGAAAGACGTGGTAAGATTCCTATGTACAAACCATATGCCACTGCATATAAAATCAAATACCAAGCTCCTGTCTTCCATTTTCCATCAAGTACAAACAAAATCATAGGAACAATGCAAAAAAGCGGGGTATATCGGTCAAAAAGATCACCGCCTGCATTTCCAAGAACAAAAACTCCCATAGTAAACAGAAGTAACAGTTTCGGTCTCGGATCAAATACCAACTTTCCTTCTTTCATCACGCGATTCCTGCTTTCTCAAAATGTTTTTGCAATACAGATTTTCCAATGATTCCTCCAATCCAGCCACAAACCAAACAAGAAATAATCATTGCCGGAATCAGCCATTTATGACTCATAATTTCAGATAACGAGTCTATATACTCCTGACCAAAGCTTTGTCTCGTCACAAAATATTCGTGTGCATTGATAAATAATGGCACAAAATTTCCAAATAAAATAATATCAAATACACTTCCACTTAGAATTGCTTTGGAACTACTTTTATAATTTCCGCTTTTTGCAATCAGATCAGCAAGAAGACCAAACACAATTCCAAACAAAAATGGCCAATATCCCATCCCTGTGATCCACAAAAACAGCCCGATAATGATGGCATATATTGTGAGCATTCCAAATTTGTCCACTTTGGTCATGAAAAGCATATATGGAATCCCTCCAAGAAGCGGTACCAGTACACACAGCATTGGCATCATGATTGGGATAAATCCCAGCATTGCGACTGCCGTCATGATAACGCAGTATATCGCTGCGTATATTCCAATATTAATCAGATCTTTTCCTTTTAATTTTCCACTTGTATTCATAGCAATCTCCTTTTTTTGCTTTATTATTTCGTGTTATCTCTATTACCGCAAAAGGTTTTGCATGTCATACTTTTGTAAGTTTTGACTAACTCTTAGCTAAAAGAATTGACTGCAGGCTCGTCTGTCATCTGCAGCCACTTTCTTTCGATTCGTGCAACCATTAGTAGCAATTACTGTAAATTACATCCCAGCCGGCACTATGATACTTCTCCAGCATACAGATGTAACGTCTCGCTTCTTCTTTGGACATATTGTGTCGGACAACTTCAAAAAAACTTTCAAACAATGCTTTATTCATAATATGCATAAAGTTTTTTGTAATCCGTTCTCCTTCCTTCATTTGAATGCCGGTGGCATCCATGAATCGATAGGTATATTCCGTTTCAATTTCTACTAGATGTTCCACAAAGTTCTGAAATTTTGTACCATATGCACCATCGACCAGTAACTGAAAAATCTCAAAATGATCATACATATAATCTAACATAAGCATCATTCCATTTTCCGCATACTCGTCTAGATAGTCTGCCTGCTTTTCAGGTTCTATTTTTTGAAATTTTTCCTGCACACTTACAAATATCTCTGTAAATTCTTTTGCTGCCGGTTCCACAAGTGCCGAAAAAAGGCCCTCTTTTCCACCATATCGGGAATAAATAGACCCCGTCGTTGTTCCCGCTTCTGCCGCTATCGTGCGAAGAGAGGCATCGACATATCCTTTGTCCAAAAATTCTTTTTTTGCACATGTTTCAATTTTTTCTGAAACACCTTCGATTGGTTTTGACAAGTTTACCTCCGTTTTGTAACATCGTTATATAACACTGTTATGAGTATAGAACGCCATCTCCTTTTTGTCAATACTCTATCGGTCGAAAACCGGCTATTGAGAATTTCTGTCACTTCTGCCTTTTCATTTATTCGTGCTTGTCATCTTGCGGACAACTTGTTACAATAAATGTAACTTTTTTCCAAAGCAAGGAGGATACCATGAGTCGGATTATTTTTCAAAAATCATATCTTATATTACTGCCCTCTTATCAAATGACACATCCTCATAAACATCCTTTTTTACATCTGTTTTTTAGCAAAAAAGGATGCCGGATCTGTTTCGATGACACAACGTTGCAAGTCCGTCCCATCTTGCGTATACCTGCCAAAAACTAACAGGCATTGCTATATCGTTGATGACACCGTATTATTTTCGGGAGACTGCCTTGCCGTGAACGAACAGGGAGGATATAGTTTTTTTGACTTTTTCACCCAATTTCCGGACATGAATAAAAAATCCCTGCTCCATTTGCAGAAAATTGTCAGCACTATTCAACCTCGTTATGTATGTACCGGGCATAGTGGAATCCGCAAATATTCACCTGATATATTCGCACACGCACATGAATCCGCTCAATTCAGCCTCAAAAAACCTTTTGACCCATATGCTCCCTATGATGCATTTACTCAAAATACCCATTAAACACTACTGAATTTTTGCTATTCGGAAACAATTCCTGATACAGCGCAAGGAAATAATTGTCCGTCATGCTGGCGATATAATCGACAACAATCTGATCCGGCTGCTCTTTTTCCATATAATCATCAATAAAATCGCTGTTATAATTTATTTCTTCCAGATATTGTATATGATGACGGTACAAAATAGAATTTTTCTCCATGCTGTGTGCCTGGCGGAGCAGTTCTTCATACATCTGCTCAAACATTGGCTGGATCTGTTGATACACGCCATCTACCAGTGAATTTTGATAAATCTGCTGATAGTTTTCCTTCTTTGCTTTTGAAAAGGCATCGTAATAGTCTTTTTCCATACAGAGATACGGTTTTCCATAGCTGTTTTCGATGATATTTACGATCATGTTATTGATGATCTCCGCATTGGTCGTTCCGATTTTTCCACCGGTAAACTGCCCTTCGTCTTTTAATATTCCGACTTTTACCGCGTCCTGCCGGTCTTTTCCAAGATACGCGATAATGTCGCTGATCCGCATCACGCAGCCCTCTAATGTCGATGGGATCTGCTGTTTATTCGCCTCCGGATCGGTATAGCAATCCTCCACTCGCTTATCAAACTGCTGAAAATCCGTCAATTCCACCGGCTGATACCGCTCCAGTTCCATCTCGCCATTGTGGCAGAGGACACCGTCCAATACCTGCAGACTCATATTCCGCGACACGAGTTTATCCAATACCCGCACACTGTGAACATTATGGTTGAAAAACCGGCCGGTATGAGCATGGTACAATTCATTTAAAAACCGCTCTCCTGCATGTCCAAACGGGGTGTGCCCAATATCATGTCCGAGTGAAATGGCCTCAATTAAATCCTCATTTAAGCCCAGCATGCGCCCGATATTCCGTGCGATCCGGGCAACCAGCTGGACGTGCAGGGCGCGCCTTGAGATGTCATCATTCTGATAAGCCGATAATACCTGTGTTTTATCCGAATACCGGTTGTAATATGGATTGTGGAGGATTTTTTCAATATCACGCACAAAGGCCGGACGCCACAAATTTGCAATGTCATGTGCTGGTGCACGTCGCACAATATCCTCATCTGAAAAGGCATACGGATTTTCTCTGTGGTTTTTCCGGTCTTCTAGTATCTGTTTTTGCAATTTTTCCGATAATACATGATAATCTGCCATACGTTTTCCACCTTTCCTCAAACTTTGAGACGATACAAAACGTCTTCAAAACAAACCCCATCCGTCGGTGGGATATCTCTCTTTTCCGTGGCAAGAATGCAATCTCTGACAAAGGCGGCCGCTTTCTTTACAGAATTTTCCAGTGGATACCCATTGACACAGTCGGCGGCAATGACCGCAGCAAAGATGTCTCCTGTTCCGGAACGCACTTTTCCCACACGCTTCTGCCGGAGAAATTTAATCTCACCCGGCGTTTCACTTACCACATTGGTAATATACGAGGTCGAATTCAGTCCGGAAATAACAATCTTATCCGCACCAAGTTCACGTAATTTGTCTGTCATTTTCAGGAAATCCGCTTTGCTCCAGCCGTCTTCCCGGTAAGGCATCCCGGTGAGCATGCAGGCTTCTGTCAGATTTGGAGTAAGAATGTCGGCATAACGCACAAGCTGCTTCATCTTATCACACATTTCCAAAGTATACGTCGGATATGCTTTTCCATTTTCTCCCATTACCGGATCAATGATCACTTTGGTTCTCTCATCCTGAAACTGTCTGATAAAATCGCTGACGATCTCAATCTGTCTGGCAGAGCCCAAAAATCCGGTGGCAATTCCTTCGAACCGAAGATCCAGTTTTTTCCATTCCTGCATATACGGCGTCATTTTGTCCGTATAATCATCGTAAAAGAACGACTCAAAACCGGTATGATTGGAAAAGATCGACGTCGGCAGCATACACCCCTGAATCCTCATATGCGAGATAATCGGAAGTGACACTGCGATCGAACACCGTCCAAAGCCTGATATGTCATTGATTATAGCAATTTTTTTCTGATTGTTATGCGACATTTTTTTCACTCCTAATAGGTCTTACTTTGCGTTAATGTAATTCATCAAACCTTCGGCTTTGATGATCTTCTGCATAAATTCAGGAAATGCCTGACCCTGATAGCTCTGATTTTTCGTCTTATTTACGATCACTCCGCTGTCAAAATCAATTTCCACTTCGTCTCCTGCCTCAATATTTTCAGAAGCTTCTTTACACTCAATGATCGGCAGTCCGATATTGATCGCATTACGGTAGAAAATTCTGGCAAATGTCTCTGCGATAACACAGCTGACTCCCGCTGCCTTGATGGAAATCGGTGCATGTTCACGGGAAGAACCGCAACCAAAGTTTTTCTCGGCTACGATGATATCGCCTTTCTGCACATTTTCCACAAAATCCTTGTCAATATCTTCCATACAATGCGTTGCCAGTTCATCCGGATCGGATGAATTCAGGTAACGTGCCGGAATGATAACGTCTGTATCTACATTGTCTCCATATTTAAAAACTTTTCCTAATGCTTTCATGGTTTCTTCCCCTTTCTATAATCCTAATTCGGATGGCTCAGAAATTTTTCCGGTCACGGCACTTGCTGCTGCAACTGCCGGACTTGCCAGATAAACTTCCGAATCCACATGTCCCATACGGCCGACGAAGTTACGGTTTGTCGTAGAAACAGCTCTTTCTCCGGCAGCAAGGATTCCCATATGTCCGCCAAGACAAGGTCCGCAAGTCGGTGTGCTGACAACCGCTCCTGCCTTGATAAATGTCTGAATCAGTCCCTCTTCAATTGCCTGAAGATAAATTGCCTGCGTCGCCGGGAATACGATACAACGCATACCTTTTTTCACTTTACGTCCTTCCAATACTTTCGCCGCAGCACGCAGATCTCCGATTCGTCCATTGGTACAAGAACCGATAACAACCTGATCGATCTCCACATCACCGGACTCTTTTACGGTCTTTGTATTTTCCGGAAGATGTGGGAACGCAACCGTTGGCTCCAGGGTATTTAAGTCGATTACGATCTCTTCATCGTATTCTGCATCTTCATCCGGTTCATAAATCTTATATTCTTTTGTAGAATGTTCTTTCATATATTCAATCGTTTTCTCATCTACCGGGAAAATACCATTTTTCGCACCGGCTTCAATTGCCATATTGGCGATAGAAAAACGATCATCCATTGTAAGACTTGCCACACCATCTCCGGTAAATTCCAAAGAACGGTACAATGCGCCGTCTACCCCGATCTTGCCGATCAAATGAAGAATCACGTCTTTTCCGCTTACCCATTTCTGCAATTTTCCGGTAAGTACCACTTTGATTGCAGATGGTACTTTAAACCATGCTTTTCCTGTGATCATACCGGCACCCATGTCTGTACTTCCTACACCTGTAGAAAATGCTCCCAGTGCTCCGTATGTACATGTATGTGAATCAGCTCCAATACATGTCTCTCCTGCTACAATCAAACCTTTTTCCGGCAGAAGGGCATGCTCGATTCCCATCTCTCCTACTTCAAAATAATTGGTGATTCCCTGCGCTTTCGCATACTCGCGCACGCATTTACAATGTTCCGCAGACTTGATATCTTTATTTGGTGTAAAATGATCCGGAACAAGTGCAATCTTGTCCTTATCAAATACGGTCTTTTTATTTAACTTCTCTACTTCATGAATGGCAACCGGTCCGGTAATATCATTTGCCAATACCAGATCCAGATCTGCTTCAATGAGCTGTCCTGCCTGAACACTTTCCAATCCGGCATGTGCTGCCAGAATCTTTTGGGTCATCGTCATTCCCATTGTCAATTCATCCTTTCTATTTTTACTATTTTCCCTGAGGGATTTTTTACTTAGTTAAAGGTAGGCTGTAATGGTTTGCCGGGAGCAGCGAGGTTGTGAGGTTATGGAATCCCTTGTTTTTGGATTTCAAACCGCCGGTTATACGGGCTCCCCGGTTTGGGGATTTCTGGGCTCCCTGGTTTGGGGATTTCCGGGCTCCCCGGTTTTGGGATTTCCAGTCGCGAGTTATGCGGCCTCCCTGGTTTTGGGGGATGCAAAAGCAACCTTTTCGGATAGCTTCGCGTGATTTCGTTGCCTTTTTTCCTCTTATGTGGCAAGAAAAGCAACATAAACTGCCTCTTTTTCCTTTTTTGGTTGCCTTTTGGCAACCATACTTGCTTTAAAAGCAACCTTTTCAGGTGGCTTCTCTTAGTTGCGTTGCCTTTTTCTCTTCACCGCGGCGGGAAAAGCAACCTGATTCGCCTTGATTTCCTTTTTTCGTTGCCTTTTTGCTTTTCTATCTCAAACTCTTTCAGCCTTTCACTTTATATATAGTAACAAAAAATTCTCAAAAAGTAAAATATTCTTTTCTTATATTTGATATAACTTTTATTTATATCTCTTTTCTTTTCTATTCCTTTATGGTATAGTATAAGTACTTAGTTTGTGGAAACTGCTTTTTGTTTTGGTCCGGCACCACGGAAATGCTAGAAATCAAGTCTCTGGGGTGCCTTGCCACCATCAACGCCACACCTACACCTCGGAAATGCAGGAAATCATATCTTTCCAGGGTGTCTTGCCAACAAAACACTCACACGTGCACCTCGGAAATGAAAAAAATCACACCACTCCGAGGTGCCTTGCCACCTAAACACTCACACTTGCACCTCTGAAATGAAAGGATCCCTTATGGAATCATTATCACAATATCACATTTTTTACACGGTCGCCAAAAACGGCAGCATCTCAGCAGCTGCCAATGAACTTTTCATCAGCCAGCCTGCCGTAAGCAAGTCAATAAAAAAACTGGAGGAACTTCTCCAAACCACGCTTTTCATCCGTGGTTCGCGGGGTGTTAAATGCACCGAGGATGGCAGGATTTTGTACGAGCATCTTGCCTCTGCCTTTTCCTCGATTCAGGAGGGCGAACAGATGTTACAGCGCAACCGCGCCTTTGAAGTAGGACAGATCCATTTTGGTTCCAGTACCACTTTGTGTAAGCACATTATGCTGCCGCTTCTTCAGACATTTGTTGAAAAAAATCCGCATATCCGCGTCACGATTGACGGCCTTTCTTCCCGGGAAACTGCACTGCAGCTTGCCGCCAATAAGATGGACGTCGGACTGCTGGTAGAAACCAGTGCTTCAAAATCTCTGGCATTTACCCCTTTGACCGACTTATCCTATACTTTTGTGGCTTCCAGACAATATTTGGAAAATTTGAAATTACGTGAGGGAATTGATTATTCGAAAAAGGATCCTGCCTTTTTTCAAAAGGCAACTCTTATGCTTATGGATCATGAAAATATATCAAGGCAGCATATTGAAGCCTATTTTTCCGCCAATTCCATCGAAACACGCCAGATTCTTGAAACAAGTAATATGGAACTTTTGATTGAATTTGCCAAAATCGGGCTGGGTGTTTCCTGCCTTATTCGAAATTTTGTAGAAAAAGACATAAAAAACGGCACGCTTATCGAGATTCCATTACGCAAAAATATCTCGACGCGTACCGTTGGTTTTGCCTATTCCAAAGAATCCGTGCACAATTCTGCCGTGACAAAATTCAAGCAGATATTAAAAGAAACTTACGGAAAATAATATGTGAAAAGCACCTATTTCTATCTTGTTTGATAGAATTCCCGCATGACCTTCCGGGCAAATTCAAGACTGCCGTTTCCTCCGGCGACGCGGACTGCTTTCTTCCAATATTTGTCATTCAGAATTTCTATCACTACTTGCTTTTGACCTCCTGTTATCTCATGTAATTCTTCGGCTGCTTTTTGCACTTTTTCATCGCAGGGATCCAGATTCATAAGCTCTCCAAACTCATAAAAAATATCCATTATTTTTTCCTGTTTCCGCCGTATTTCATAATCCGAATACGCCGCTTCTTTGTCGTCAATCTTTTTTTCACATCCATCGAAAACACCCCATCCTGCAAAAGTACGCCATGACCGTAAGAAATGCTTCGTGCGAGCCCGCATGTTCCCCGCCTCCATTCTCCTTTTGTATCTGTGACGCCACTTCTCCCAGTTCCAAGTTGAACATACTTGCAGTATCAATCTTACTAACGGTGTTGAACTGTCTGTAAAGCTCCTCTCTCTGTTCTTTTATATTAACATAAGAAATATCCGGATTATCTATGGTGTATGCTCTCCAGTCCTTTACTTTCGCCTTTGCCATGCCTTCCTCTGAAAAGGTCACGGTATCCACAGAGTATTGCTCCTTAATAGACTTTTTCTCCCGGCGCGACTGCACTACGTCTTCTCTGAATAAATCCGGCATTTCCGATCTGCGATAGTGGTACCGTCCCGCATAAATCTGTGAACCTGATACATCAAGTGCCATAGTATCATCATCCTCCTTCTCCTCTTTATTTTTCAGTGGTTTTTGAAGATGTGTCTGAACTCTTGTCTTTATCTCCTACCCTTTCATCCACTGTGCTGGGAACCAGCTTTGAAAGAGTGTTCGAATAACTACCACTGCTTGTATATGTTACTGCCTTACTCCTTGACGCAGCATTTCCTATACTTGTTGCTTTCTGCGATATTTTACTTGCATAGGAATTGTAGCCCGTAAAAACAGATTGCAGTGAACTAATATCTGATTTGTATAATCACTAAAACTATTTATTTCTGACATTTAACCAACCTCCTTGTCCTTATCAACATCCATGCAAGATTTATTTCATTAACAAACCTACAGTTTCACATCAACATTATGTCCAACAGGTTCTGAAGTACTAATGTTTACACCATCTGGTATTGCATCCACCGTTTCCTCTGAAACTGAATCATTCGTATCAACTGTAATATCCTGATTTTCTCCGGTTGCTTCTGATTTTTTATCTTCATCAATCTTGTCATCTGCATTCTTCTTTTTAGACTTATCTTTATCCTCAGTCTTTGAAACCTTCTGATCTGCCTTTGCAGCTTCTTCCATCTTCTTATTTGCATCTGCAAGTGTGGATACCTGTGCCGCTGTTGCCGCCTGAGCCTTTTCCTGTAAATCAGCCAGTTCTTCCTCTTTCTTTTCTGTACTTGCTCCTCTACCTTTATCCATCTTAATTTCAGATTCCAACACACCTGCTTTGCCTTCCATTTGTGTTGCCATACTACCCTGTACCTTTGCCTGTTTCATAGAGGAATCTGCGGAAATCATCGCCTGCATACTTGCCTGTGACAGACCTGCACTCTGCTTTCCTGATTTCGGACCAGTCTTCCTGCTGCCTCCAAGCATATCGTCCATAGATGTTTTTTTCATCTGCTGCTCTTTTCTCTGCTCCATCTGATGCTGTCGTAACTGCTGATTCAGATTATTGATCTCCTGCTGTATTTCCTGTCTTTTCTTCATCTTATCTTCAATAGAAAGTTCCTCATTAGAAGATAATTCCTGCAACTTTTTCTGTGCATTTGCAATCTGATTCTGAATATTTTTGCTGACAGAATCCATCTGGGTAATTCTTCCTGAACTTCCTGCCTGCATACCATTATTTGCTCCACTAATACCATTTACTGTCATCGTTTTGTCCTCCTTGATAAAGAATTTGAAATCCGTTTCTTATAAATTTGTATTACACGACTTCTTATTTACTCTTTCGGCATCTTCACATTTGAAAAAAAGTAAGATGTTGTGAACCGACCTTTTTTTGTTGTGAAGCAGCATATTTTCATCTATATTCGCACAAAAAAAGCACTAAATATCTTAGTTTCAAAATTCAAGATACTTAATGCTTCTTGTCTCTATTCCACCTGTAACATAATACTCAAAATTACTTCCTTATCCACCTGCTCCAAAGATATATCTCCCATATACATTTTGGCAACCCGGCGAATATTATTCAGACCGATACCATGCCCTTTACCTAACTTTGTTGTTTCTGGCAGATCGCTGTCACTATAGTTTAACTCCCCCTGATAGCTGTTCTTTATGGTTATCATAAAAATACTGTTTTTTCGAAAAGAAGAAATGCTGATATACGGATCATCTCCACTTACATTTTCCATGCAGTTATTCAGTGCATTATTCATGATCACACTCATGTCAAACGCATTCAACTTCGTATTCTCCGGATAATAAAGATCGGATGTAAACCGAATCCGTTTTTCTTCTGCTTCTCTCATTTTTTCCATTAAAATCACATCAATTACCGGACTTCCTGTCTTTATTTCTGGAGATACATCATGCCACTCCTTTTGCAAATGCTCCATATATTCTGTAGCATCATCCATATTATTATGTGCCACAAGATGTTCCAGTATCTGTATATGATTTCCCATATCATGGCGCAAGGAGCGAATATCCTGATACAATTTTTCTACTTCCCCTATATGTTTTTCCATATCACTGACCTGATTTAACACAAGCTCCTGTTCAAACTGTTCCTCCTGTGCCACCTTCCAATTTTGAAACATCACAATCATAACAAGAATTGCAATGATAGAGATAAGATAATGCAAAAAACTCAAAGCACCATAAAATCCATAGGTATCAATCAAATTCTTTCCTGTATCCTTTTCATATATGTTCAAATAGTATTGCAAAATTCCATACCCGGTAACCCCTACAAGAGAAGGTATCATTAACAGAACCATCTCTTTGATACTCATTTCGTCTTTTTTATACACAAATGCTTTATTAATCAGCCATACCCCACCTGCTATAAAAACAATGCAGAAAATTAGATTTAAAATTCTGGTTCCTGCATATAGTCCGTATTGTAGCCATTCCCTGCTTGCAATCGTATTTTGAAAGACGAAAACCTTCGTAATAAGGTCATCCAGTCTGGCTGCCATTGCAACCGCAACCCAGCGAAGGGAAAAGAAAGTGACAGCAAGAAATATTTTCTGGTATATGTTCCTTCTATCTTCTGCATACATCACAATAAATGCTGCCATAATGCCCATCATATATGCAGAAAAATTGTCTATCTGTGGTGGAACAATGTATAAAACAAGCATTACTGCAATATAAACAGTACTTACTGCAATGGCTTCTTTTTTCTTTTTCATATATGGACGAACAAAAATACCAAAACATATTCCTGTAATAATCAGAACTGCAATAACAGAAACATTCGATGTAATCATCCAGCATTTTCCTACCAAACTCATCCTATCCTGCTTCCTTTCCTCTGATTATATTTTAAGTATTGCTTTACAAACTCAGGATAATTCTGTTTGGCTATCATTGCAGTTCCGTTTTCTAAAGTTACACAATTTGCATCATATTTTACAACATATTTAAAATGGACAAGATATGCTCTATGTGTCCGAAAGAAATCCGCTCCTGCAATATCACATAAATCCCGTAATTTTCCATAATACTCAATATCAGCATTTCGTGTGTGAATAATAACCTTTCTATTGAATACCTCAGCATACACAATATCACGCAAAAAAACTTTTATATGACTTCCTGCCGACTGTATCATCATATATTTATCGTCATTTTCGTTGGAAGAATTTTCTCCGATCGTTTTTATTGCTCTTTTCACAACTTCCTCAAATTTGTCATCTGAAAAAGGCTTAACCAGATAATGAAATGCCCCAACATCAAATGCCTGAAAGACATACTCCTCCACCGCTGTAACAAAAATCAGAATCATGTCCTTATTATTCCGGCGAACAATTCTTGCAGTTTCCATTCCGTCCTTTCCCGGCATCTGAATATCCATGAAAAGAATATCTGGTTTGAATCCACTTGAAATCAAATCATCACCTAATAAATATTTTTCTACAACCGCATCCGGTAATAACTTTTTTACTTTTTCTTCTAATATCTGCCCCATGGATTTTTCATCATCACAGATAGCAATTCGCATAGTATCACTTCCTTACCCATAGATATACTTATTATATCGGAAAAAAGCAATCTATATCTGACTCTAATGTTGTGAAACAACCTTTTTTTGTTGTGAAATAGGAAAAAGCAGATAGTATAATGGTCTCATAAATTAAGACACTGAACACGACATTTCTTAATGAATCTGATATACTATAACCAACAAATGAAAGAAGGTACTTATTATGTCCAGATCAAGAAGAAATTTCAGTGCTGAATTTAAAACCAACCTCGTACTCCAGCTACTTAAAGGAGAAAAAGAACTTAATGTCCTTGCTGTTGAAAACGATATTCAACCAAATCTCCTGCGCAACTGGAAGAAGAAATTCCTTGCAAATGCTTCTCTCGCATTCAATAATAAGCGGGAAGACAATCTCCGGGAAAAACTTGCCGAAGAACGCAAGGAAAAAGCCGAATACGCCAAAAAGGTCGGTCAACTTACTATGCAGGTTGACTGGCTCAAAAAAAAATCTGAAGAAGTTGTCGGACCTGACTACGAGAGTAAATTTAGTCCGAAACCTTTCGACGACTAAAGAATTGTCAGTTTCTACCAGTTCAAAGTTGCTTGGAATCAATCGTACCAGTGTGTATTACGAGGGACTTCCTGTTTCACAGGAAGAATTGGAATGCAAATCTATCATTGACCATCTGCATACGGATAATCCTACCTGGGGAGCCCGTCAGATGTCTGCTCAACTTAAACTGCGCGGATATCAGGTTGGACGCCGTAAAGCAGGCAGATATATGCGTGAAATGGACATTACACCGATTTATCCAAAGATGAATCTGTCTAAGCGCGTGAAGCAGGCAAAAGTCTGTCCGTATCTGCTTCGTAATGCAGTCATAGACTGTCCCAATCAGGCATGGTCGATTGACATTACATACATTTCAATGAAGCACGGCTTTCTTTACCTGACAGCCATTATCAACTGGTACAGCCATTGTATCGTTGGCTGGGATATTGATGATACTCTGGATACCACCATGGTCATCAACGCCTGTAAAAAAGCATTTAAAGTAGCTAAGCCGTTAATCATCAACTCGGATCAGGGCAGCCAGTTCACCAGTGACAAATACATCGATTTTATTCGTAATAGCGGAATCCGTCAAAGCATGGATGGCAAAAGCCGATGGGCAGATAATATCATGATTGAACGCTGGTTCCGCAGCTTCAAGTATGAGGAAGCATATCTCACGGAGTATGCTAATCTCAAGGAAGCAAGAGAAGCCATCGGAAGGTATATCTACACCTATAACTTTGAAAGATGCCCTCAGTCCATTGGGAACAAACAGCCTGCCGAGGTATACTATCCGGTAATGCTTCTAGATGCAGCCAGAGCAGCCGCATAATATAAAATCGGGAGTATCCCAAAGTTTGTGTAAACCTTCAAACTGGTGTAAGATATAATTACTC
>OKXB01000747.1_pt1 | contig 37796 bp, 32 predicted proteins | sample 1601731 | NCBI WGS metagenome assembly OKXB01 (sample SAMN04414077, study PRJEB24778) | human gut metagenome | material: faecal | host: Homo sapiens
ATCCATTCATTTCTAGTATTATTTTATTATCATTATCTATCTTAATGATAATATCGCATACTTTTCCTTTTTCAAATAGTTTATTTTTAACTAGTTCTCCTGAATTATATTCAGCATATATACGTTTTTCTTTATCAATACCAAGTAATATACTAATTACATTAGCAATTATATCTCTTGCTTCTTCACTTCTAAATAATGCTAAACAAAAGCATCATTTAATAAATTAATTTCTTTTTTGTTCATTCAAACTCCTTCTAGTAAAGCCTTACAAAAAGAAATTTATCATATATTTTAAAGAAGTACAAACCCGTGATTTAGGAAATTAGTATTATAAAAATACTCAAATATTTGAAATCTGTATAACAGATTTTCCATATCTGAGTATTCTTTATATCAAATTTATTAATTTATATATTTTTTAATTTTTCTATATTTTGCTCATATTTTTTTATAAAGAAATTATCTGTCATACCTGCTAAATAATCAATAACGATTCTAGCACTTGTATTATTATTTTTATAATTATCACTCATATCATTTAAATAAATATCATTTATATCTGAGTTTATATTATTATCAAGGGCATTTAAATAGAAATCAAACAACGAGCGAAACATCATTTCATAATTTTCTAAGTCTTCTTTAGTATGTGCTTTATAGTAAATATTTTCATAATTAAATTTTTGTAAATCATTTAAAGATTTAAATACTCTATCGGATAGTTTAATATAATTATGTCCTACACTATTTTCAATAATATCCATAACAAGCGTATCTATCATATTATTATTATGTTGTCCAAGTACATTAGTAATATCTTTTGGTATATCACTTTCTTTTATAAGTCCAAGTCTAATTCCATCTTCGATATCTCTACCAATGTATGCAATAACATCACTAATTCTAACAACACATCCTTCTAAAGTCATTGGAGATAGTTTTAAAGAATTTTTCTCATCTTTATAACAATCGTAGTATTCTTTTAATACTTGTTTTGAATCCTTCCTTATAGGAGCATATTTTCCAGATAAAATTTCACCATTGTGACATAATATACCATCAAGAGTTTGAACAGTTAAATTAAGACCTTTACCATTTTTTTCTAAAAAGGCTAGATTTCTTACACTTTGAACATTATGCATAAAACAACCTTCATTATGCTCTAAACTTATTTTATTTAAAATGGATTCTCCAGTATGACCAAATGGTACATGTCCAACATCATGTCCTAAAGCAATAGCTTCTATTAAATCTTCATTTAAATTAAGAGCCCTTCCTATAGTTCTAGCAATTTTACTAACAAGTTGTACATGTAACACTCTTTTAGTTATATTATCATTTTGAGCCTTAATAAATACTTGTGTTTTATCTATATATCTAGCATATAATAAACAAAACATAATAGCATCAGCATCTTTAAAAAATGGTGTTCTTATATCATTAGATGCATCATAATTTATTAATCTAATCGCTTCATCATCTTTAGTAGCAAATGGAGATAAATAGTCATTTTTATGAGCCATATTCTGTTTAATTAAATCAACATCAATCATTATAATTCATTAACCTTACTTTCAATCATATTGGTAATAATAGATAAATCTTCTAATGTCTGTCCTCCACCTTGAGCATATTTCTTACTTCCGCCACCTTTTCCATCACATAAATTAGTAGCCTCTTTTACAAGCAATCCACAGTCAATTTTGTCATTTGTACCATTATACTTACAAACAAAATTTAGTTTATCATTATTTTTATTAATAGCAAACATTAAACAATCATATCTATTTACAATTTCATCAACAACAGTCTTTAAAATATCTAAGTCATAATTTTCGGTAATTGTTACAAGTAAATCAATACCATTTAGTACTTTAATGTTACTTGCAAAATTATCTATGTTTGCTAAAGCCTTTTCTGTCTTTTTTTGTTTGTATTCTTTTTCTAATTTAGCAACGCCTTCTTTTATCTTTGTAACTTCTTCTAAGTTAAATAAAACATCACTATAATTATGAGGTGCATCATTATTTATTTCAAAATTAAAGTCAACCTCTAAGCCTTCTTTCATGGCATCTTCAGCAATTTTCTTAGCCTTACCTAATAATTTTATCATATCATCATTGTATGGCTTTATAGCCGAAAATAATTCTTTTTCAATATTAGTATCAGTTGCAGCCTCTATTCGATAAATATTATTTCCTTTTGATTCTATCGATTTAATAGCAAATCTTCTAATATCTTTTACATTTTTTACATGCGTTCCACCACAAAATTCTTTTGAATCAGCAATTGTTACAACTCTAACTGTATCACCATATTTTTCATCAAATAATGATATAGCACCAGTTTTCTTTGCTTCTTCTATTGGTAATATTTCTGTTTTAGTTTCACCAAAGTTTTTAATTTTTTCATTTACTTTTGTTTCAACGTTTATTAAATCATCTTTAGTTATTTTTCCTTCATAAAATATATCAAAGCGAAGATTGTTTTCATCAATTCTAGAACCGGCTTGATGTACGTCACCACTTAATACTTCTTGCATAGCTTTTTGTAATAAATGGGCAGCAGAGTGATTTTTCATAATACTTGTTCGCATTTGTTCATCTACTTTAGCAACTACTCTATCGCCTTTATGAACTACACCATCAAATTTACAATAATGGAAATGTTGTTTATTAACAGCTTTAGTTACATCAATTACATCAATACTAATATTTCCATCCATAATAATTCCATTATCAGCAACTTGTCCACCTGCTTCAGCATAAAATGGTGTTTCTTTTAAAACAATATATCCTTCATTTTCTAATGATGAAACAAAATGATTTCCATCAAATAATCCTATTATTTCTGTTTCAACTTCTAATTTTTCATATCCAACAAAAATACTATTTTCTTTATATGCGATTAATTCTTCATTTTGAATATTCATTGTATTAATTTTATTACGAGAATTTCTAGCAAGTTCTTTTTGTTTTTTCATAGCATCCTCAAAAGCATCTTTAGAAACAGTAAAACCAAATTCACTTGCATATTCTAAAGTAAGTTCAAATGGGAATCCATATGTATCATATAATTTAAAAGCGTCTTCTCCACTAATTTCTTTATTTTTACTTATTTCAAATATTTCTTGTAATTTTTTCTCACCATTTAATAAAGTTTTACTAAATAATTTTTCTTCAGCATCGACTTTTCCCATAATCATATCCATTTTATCATTTAAATATGGATAATGGAAATTCATAATATCAACTACTACAGGTACTAAATCTTTCATAAATGTATTTTCAATACCTAATTTCTTACCATGTCTTACAGCTCTTCTAAGTAATCTTCTAAGAACATAATCACGTCCATTATTTCCAAAATTAGCACCATCAGCAAGAGCAAATGTAATGGCTCTTATATGGTCAGCAATAATTTTAAATGATGGTTCATGGTTATAAGTTATGCCACTTATTTCTTCTATTTTGTGAATAATTGGCATAAAGATATCCGTATCGAAATTAGTATCAACTTCTTGCAGAATAGCAAGCATTCTCTCTAGTCCCATTCCTGTATCAATATTCTTACTTGGTAACTCTGGATAATCTTTTCTATCTAATCCAGGAGTGGCATTATACTGACTAAAAACATTATTCCAAATTTCAATATATCGATCATTTTCAATATCGTCTTGTAATAATTTAATACCTAAATGTTCTGGATCATATTTTTCTCCACGATCAAAGAATATTTCACTATCTGGTCCACTTGGTCCTTGTCCAATTTCCCAAAAATTATCTTCTAATAAAATAATATGTTCCTTTGGTACACCAAGTGATAGCCATTTATTAAAAGTTTCTTTATCATCAGGATAAACAGTAAAATATAATTTATCTAATTCAATATTTAACCATTTTTCATCTGTTAAGAATTCAAAAGCCCAAGATATAGCCTCATCTCGAAAATAATCCCCTATGGAAAAATTACCTAACATTTCAAATAAAGTTTGATGTCTTGCTGTTACACCAACGTTTTCAATATCATTTGTTCTAATACATTTTTGACTACTAGCCATTCTTCTATTCTTAGGTATAACACTTCCATCAAAATATTTTTTTAGTGGTGTAACTCCAGCATTTATAAATAAAATACTAGGGTCATTTATAGGAACTAAAGATGCACTTGGTATAATTTCATGATCTTTCGTTGTCCAAAAATCAAACCACATTTGTCTTAATTCATTTGCACTTAATTTTTTCATAAAACATCCTCCTTTAAGATTTCATAAACCTTATACTTTAAATCACTAAGACTACCATCATTTATTATTTTTATATCATAATTACTATAATTATCAAGAGCTGTTTCTGTAACGTGTTTTTTCTCTTCACTAGTTAAACTATTATTAAATAATGGCCTATCAATAAATACATTTACAACGTCATCAAATTCTTTATCTACAAGTTCAAATTCAAGAGGTAATCTAACATCAGAAACAACTATACAATCGGCATAATTAAATAAAACTTTTATATCATCAATTAATCTTTTAATTAAAAAGTCTTCACCCATTTTTTCTCTTATAACACTTATACCAAGATGTTGTAAAAAATCTCTTGGTTTACTTGTTTCTTCGCCATCCCATCCTAAAATCTTTTCTGCATAAAATTTAAGTGGTGATGATATTTGTAATATTACCGTTTTTATATTTTTATTTTCTAAATATTCTTTAATAAAACAAGCTGTTGTATCTTTTCCATGCCTTGCTTTTCCGGCAATCATATATACTCTTTTCATTCTTCTTCCTCAAATCCACGTGTAATATGATATTTTTCATCAAAGAAAGTAAAGATTACTTTTATGGCTGCAATAGCTGGTGTTGCTACAACCATTCCAACGATACCAAAGAAATATCCAAATATAAGTAACCCAAGCATTATTGTTACAGGGTGCAACTTTAATTGTTTACTCATAATAAGTGGTTGTAACAAATTGCCCTCAATAAACTGAACAATTACAATAGCAATCAGTGTAATTATACCTGTAATTGGTGATTGAGAAAAGCCTACCACAACAGCTGGAATACCACCAATATATGGTCCTAAATAAGGTATAATGTCCGTTATTCCACAAAATAAACCAAATAATAATGGGGCCTTTAATCCTGAAATAAAGAAACCTATTGTGGATACCACAAATACTAAACTAGCAAGCATTAATGTTCCCTGAACATATTTTCTTAAAGATGTATTTACTTCATTAACTAAATCTCTTGTAGTATCTTGAAATTTTTTAGGTAAAAAACCAAAAATAGTATCATTGGCACTATCAAAACTAACAAGTAAATAAAAACCTATTATTAATCCAACAACAAATGTTCCAAGCCCAGAAAAGAAAGATTTAACTAGACTAACTGTCATTGATGGAAGAGAATTTGTTAAATTAACACCAATATTTTGAATCTTACTATATACTTCTGTTTTCATATTTTCAACATCAAAGTTAGCAATATCTCCTAATTTTCCTAAAACATTATCAATCATTCCTGTAACAGAATTTATTATTGATGGTATCGTTTTAGCAAAATCATTAATTTGACTTGATAATACTGGTATTAATGAACCAAGTACCAAAAGAATAATTAAGATAAGCAATATATACACTATACCTGCCCCAAGTCCTCTTTTAATACCTTTCTTCTTAAAGAAAGATACAAGAGGATCAAAAAGCCAAGCAACAACTATGCCTATAAATAATGGAGTAAGTATTTTTATTATACTATATATAAAATTAAAAACTTTCCATTCTTTAAGTAACATCGTAATAGCGTATATCCCAACAACAATAATTAAGAAAAAAGCAATTTTAAGAATCTTCTTTGAAAGAAGAATTACTTCATTTAAGTTTTTATAATCAACATTTTTATCATTATTTTTTCTACCAAACATAAAGATTCCTCCACTAAAAAATTATATCATGATAATAATACATTTACAATTAATAATACTTAAAATTTTAAAGAAAATAAAGCAAATTCCCATAGAAATTGCTTTAATATCTTAAATATCGACTAGTAAAATATATGCCTTCATTAGGTAAATTTACTAGTGTAAAGGGATTTATCGTTGATGGCTGTCTAAAAAGATAAAAATCTTTTCCATATATACCTTGTGCTATAGAGAAATCCAAATGTGCTCCTGTTGAGCATCTATCATATGTTTCTCCTCCACCTACTGCTCCAATTATATCATTTGATGTAACTGTTTGATTTTCTGTTACATATATTTTACTTAAATGCATATATCTTGATGCATAATATGTATTTCCTATTTTATGTTGAATAACAACAAAATTACCGCCGCATGAACTATTTGGAACATCAGGATTTTTTACATAAGATGTAAGAACTACTCTACCTGATGCAGTCGCATAAACACTTGTTCCTGTAGGATTTCCACCAATATCGACAGCTGCATGAAAATGATACCCACCACTTACAGGATTTTCTCTTGTACCATAACCACTTGTAATAACACCTTGAGTAAGTGGTCTTAAAAAGTCAGAATCAGTTGGTATTTGTGAACAAGATTCTAAACTATCAGTTGGTAAACATCCCATTTTTTTATAATTATTGATTGTCTTTTTCGCATCAGCTAAATCTTCAAGAACATCTCTTGAATCCTCATCAAGCATAGTAACTTTTAAACCAAGTTCATCTTGTTGTTTTTTTAATTCTATATTTTTTTCGTTTAATGCTTCTTTTTCATCATCTAACTTTATTTTTAATTCTTTACTATCTTCAATCATTTTATTTAAGTCATCTACTAATTTATCATTATATGCTGTAATTTGTTCAATTATTTGTTTTCGATATATAAAGTCTTTTAAATCACTAGAGCCAAATAATAATTCTAAATAAATATTTTCTCCATTATTTTTTTGCATTAAATTAATAAGTTTCTTAATTTGTTTTTCTTTTTTCTTGATTTCTATTTTATTATCTTCTATTTTATTATTAAGTTCAATCATCTTATTTTCTACTTCATTTATTTCTAACCCAACATTAATAATACTACTAGTTATTTCATTAAGTTTTTCTTGTGTTAAATTTTTCTCATCACTTATTTCTTTTAATTGTAATTCTTTAGCATTTAATTCATCTATTAACTCTTGTAATGTTTTACTACTAGTTGCTTTTGAACTAGGAATAATAGACATTAATATGACAGGTATTAAAGTTAAAAATATATATTTTTTCATATCCTAGTCCTTTCTTATAAAGATTCCATCATCATACTGATAAATTTTTATATTTATATTATCACTTAATTCATAATAACTATCTCTTTTAAAGATTAAAAAATCATTATACCTACTTTTATTTATCTCATCTAATATATTTGTACTTAAACTAATAGATTCCATATTAAATAAATACTCGTATAACATGTTCTCTGTAGTATTTATTTTTTCTTTCCAAAATAAAGCATCAATCCAAATTTTTTGATACCTAATATTATTAGTTGTAATAACATTAGTAGGATTTAATTCTTCCAAATTATTTAATAATTTTAATTCATTACTAGTTAAAATATAATCATTTTTACTATTATTAATTTTTTCAAAATTATAATTATAAATATCTAAAATATGTGATTTTTCTCTTTTATTTATATCCATTTTATTTTTATTTATAACCATTCTTTCAAAATTAAAGATAGAATTTAAACATAATAAGATAAAACAAATAAGAAAACAATTTACCAATAATCTATTATTTATAATTAATTTATCAAAAACTAAACTCATAATATAAAACATTAAAAACCATATTAAATAATACATTTTAGATAAATAATATAAGGATGCGACATCAAGGCAAACAAATATGAATAAACCAAATATAAAAACAAATGATATTATTATTAAATTAAGTAAAAAAGAATTTGTTTTATTTTTTAACTTATCGGTAATGTAATAAATAACAAATGGTAAAAAAAGAGCAAAATTAGATATCACATCAGAATAATAATAACCATCTAATCCTATTTGTGTTATTACATTGGTATCATTATTACCAATATTGGGAACAACAAAATAGAATATTCCTATAATAGTTGGAATAACAAAAACTAAAATAATATTTAAAAAGAATTTTTTATTAAGATTTTTTTTATTTTCATAAATTAAATAAATAAATTCTGAAGCATAGACTACCGGAACATAGAAATAGTATGTAAAAAATAGTATTATATTAATAATAGTTAAAATTACTACAAAACATTTACTAGAAAAGTATTCTTTTTGATATAATTTAAACATAATTAGTAAGGAAATTATTATATTTACCGCATGCCCAGAATAGAAGAAACCAAAAATAATATTATTTAAAGGATATCCAAGCATATATAATATAGATAATATAAAGATAAAGGTTTTATTTGTTTTCTTAGTGCTAATGTTAACTAAAATATAAAATAATATTAAAGAGATAAAGATAGTTATTAAATCACAAATAACATATATGTTACACAAACTTGCTTTGCCAATAAAAGGAGTAAATACTTTAAATAATATTCCTACATTTGTATAAGAGGCAAACTGCCTAGTGGAAAAATCAACTGATGTATTTGTTACATGATTTAATAATTTACTTTGTTGCATAAAATCCAAAGATGTCCAAAAGTGGATACCTGGATCTGATGTTTCATATACAACGTTAAGTGGAAAACCAAATCGCAAATATCCTATTATCAAAACAATTATTATAGATATTATACAAATAATTAAATCTTTTATATCAAAATAATACTTTTGTATTTTTTTAGTAGTTTTTATCTTATAACAGATAAAAATACTTATTAACATATTAACAACACTTAAAGGAATTAAATTAATTTTAATAAAGAGAAAATTTAATAAATATGATGTAATCGCATTATAACAAAAGATAAAAACAAATCCTAATATAATTGTATAAATAATATTTAATTTCTTATTACTCTTTTTAAATAAAAGAAAAGAAATAAATAAAAATATAAATGATACTATATATATTATACTTTCCAACATATTTATCATACTCCTACTATTTTGATTATAGCATCTTATCCTTAAGAAAAGCAATCAAAAAAAGGATTATTTTTTTAATCCTTTTAAACCTTTTGCTCCTTTTACTCCTGTAAAGTTGCTTAAAATATTAGTATCAAATGAACGAATTTTTTTAGCTTTTTCTTTATAATTTTTAATAGCCATGGTAATTAATTCATCTAAAAGTTCACTATACTTTTTACCAACAGGTTCCCATAAATAGAAAGCAAGTGATCCAGGAATAGTATTTGGCTCATTTACATAAACCTTATTTGTGTCTTTATCAATTAAATAGTCAATACGACATACACCACTAAAATTAAAACATTTAAATAATTCGCGAGATAAATCTTTTATTTCATTTGCTTTGCTTTCATCAATTCTGGCAGGAATTATACGACTAGCAGATACCATACCTTTACTTTTAGCACCCTTGCCATTTCCAATATACTTATCATTATAGGTAAGGAAATCATCTTTAGATCCAACTTCCTCTAAGGCGGATATTTCTTGATATGAATAATTACCAATAACACTACAATTAATTTCTGTCATATTTGTAACAACTTTTTCAACAACTATTTTTTGATCATACTTAATTGCATCAACAATAGCTTTTGACAAATCTTTTTCCTCTTTTACAACTGTAATACCTACACTGCTTCCAAGCGTCGCTGGTTTTACAATAACAGGATATCCTAATTTACCTATAGCCTTAACAATTTCTGATTCCTCATTTAAAAATTCTGTATCAAAGAACCAAGTATATGGAACAACTGGGAAGCCACAAGATTCCATAACCTGTTTCATAATTACTTTATCTTGGCCAAGACTAGATCCCATAACGCCACTTCCTACATAAGGTACACCTACTGTCTCAAGATATCCTTGAAGTGTTCCATCTTCAACACCATTACCATGTACAATTGGGAAAACGATATCAATATCTGTTACTAGTCTTTTTAAACCCTTACATGATTGTAAATAAAAGATTCCATCTTTATTTACCAAATTAACTTTCTTGGCGTATCTTTTTAAACTATTAAAATCCTTATAAACTTCAATATCAGTAAGCATTTGACCACTATACCAAGTTCTATCCTTACTTATATAGATAGGAATAACGTCATACTTTTCCCTATCCATAGACTCCATTGCTTGAACTGCAGATATAATACTTACCTCATGTTCAACTGTAGGTCCACCATATATAACTCCAACTTTAATTTTCATCTTTTATCACTCCTATTTTTCATTAAATATATCTGGTAAATCATTTTCTAATAAAACGTAAGTTTCACCATCACTTAATTGTTGCATTAATGGAAAAGCTTTCTTTACATCATTTAATATATGTATTTTCTTTTTATCATAGTTTTTATTCATTAAACCTTCATATATTGGTTTTGTCTGTTCCTCACCAATAAGAATTACTTCATCACAAGAAGCTGCTATATATTCACCAAATTTCATATTAAGTTCATGTTGCATATCAGCAAGTTCAATCATACCAGGTGTTACAATTATTTTCTTACCTGGCATCATTTTTAAAACATCAAGTGCCATTTTTGAACCAACTGGATTTGAATTATATGCATCATCTATTATATTAATATTACCATATTTTTTAAGTTCTAAACGGTGTTCAACACTATTTACACGTTTTACTCCCATAATAAGCATATCTTTAGAAATACCAAGTTCATTACCAAGAGCAATTCCTGCTAAAATATTATATATATTAGCTTGTCCCAATAATCTTGTTTCAAAATGATATATATTATTATCTCCATTAAAAATACAATCAAAAGTTGTACCTTTATTTGTAAGTTTTATATTAGTTGCTCTTACATCAACATCACTATTATCAATACCAATAAAAACAATTTTACAATTATTTTTTAATTTGTAATTTACTTGGAACTCATCATCTCCATTTAATATTCCAATTCCATTACTTGGAAGAGATTCAATAAGTTCAAATTTACCCTTTTGAATATTTTCTTGGCTACCGAAACTATCTAGATGAGCAGTTCCTATTTTAGTTAATATTCCATATGTTGGCTTAACGAAATCACATAATTTTTTTATTTCTCCTTGTCTAAAAGCTCCCATTTCGGCTATAAAATAATCATTAAATTTATCTAAATAATTATTTATGGAAATCATAAGACCATAAGTTGTATTAAAGTTCTTAGGTGTTGCAAACGCATTAAATTTAACATTAAGAATATCATTTAAAATATTTTTACTACTTGTTTTTCCATAACTACCAGTAATACCTATTACTTTTAAATTACTAAGTCCAGATAACTTCTTTTTTGCTTTATTTAAATAATAATAATAGACAAATTTTTCAATAGGTTTATTAATTATATTAACAATATAAACAATAAAATATTGTATATAAACCATTAATCCTAAAATAAGATAATAAAGCCATAAATATTTTTCATTAAATAGTAAATACATAATTATAAGGACTACTAGATAAATGATAGATAATGTATAAGTTAATCTTCTTACTCTTTTAGTAAAAACAAGTGGTTTCTTAACTTGCTCTTTTTTTATATTTTTAGAGTATATATAAGCAATAATTAAATATATACATGCAAATAAAATGCAACTTATTTTATTATCTATAAACATAAAAATAGCAAACAATACAAAACATATATCAAAATTTACAAATACTTTTGATTTATTATCAAAAATCCATTTTATATATCTATTTCCATCATTATACCAATTTTGTTGTAGTACATGAAAACTTTTTTTGGTTTTCATAACTATGTAAATAATTAGTGGTAATAATGATAATAAAAAATAATTACTCATGTGTACCTCCTATAAAGTTCTGTAAAATACTAATAGTTTGATTAATTCTTTCAAGATAGGCATAATGTGTGCAACCTTCATATACAATAACCGCTGAATCCGGAATTAATTTTTCAAGTTCATATGCCCTTTCAAGTGGCACAGCCTCATCTAAATCACCCCATATAATAATAGTAGGACAAGTTATTTTAGAAACTTCTTTTTCAATATCTAAATTAACTGTTCCAACAAGAATTTCTCTCATTGTTGGTGATGCATTACGATAATCAGTTGATCCAATATGTTTTTTAGCAAACCCTTCTAATTTGTTTAATCCAGGAACTTTTTTTAATGTTTTTAAAATTTTTACTTTTAAAGACATCTTTTTTACTTCCTTTTTAAATGGGCTTCCAAATAAAACTAATTTTTTTACATCATACATACTTGCATATAATAAACTTATCTTACCGCCAAAGGAATGACCTATTAAAATAGGATTTGTTACTTTTAATTTATCAAGTAATTTCTTTAACATTTGCACATAGTCATAAACACTCCATGCATATGTTGGTTCATCACTTAAACCATATCCTGGTAAATCAATTATGATAACATTACAAAAACTACTTATATTATCCCCTATTGGTTTCATCATTTGTATATTTTGACCCCAACCATGAAGTAAAACAACAGTTTCCCCATTTTTTTTACCATAATTTATATAATTAATATTTATACCATCTATTAGCATCTTATCACCATAAATATTATAGCATTTTATAATAAGTATGTAAATTAAACCATTTGATTTTATAACAAAAAAATGGAAACAAATATGTTACCATTTTTTTAAATATTATTTAGTTAAAACTTTTGAAGGTTCATTAGTATTTTCTTTTGAAATTGTACATCCTTCAAATAATCTTATAATATCACTTCTATCATTAATTACTTCACTAAGAGCATTTCCTACAGTCCATGTTGCTGCACCTTTTTCAACACTTAAGTCCTTAATAGCTTCGGTTGCAAAACTTAATGTATATATAGAACCTACTGACAATTGAGATCTATCTGATGTATAAATACTTTTACTATAATCGTAATTTGAAACTGGTAATTCTACACCTGCTGCAAAATAAGCATATGTATCTACGAAATTACTTGATAATTTATTACTATCTACTGTATTCATTTCATTTAATACAGTATTCATTGTTTCAAATGTTTTTTCAGCCTTTTTATCATTTACAAATAGCATTGATAAATCTATTAAATTTGCCTTTTTATTTCTTACCTTGTAAAGTGTATCCCCTTGATAAAAAGATAAGAAATTCCATGAATTTTCACAAATTGAGTAAATATTATCATTAATAATACCATTTTCTATCAAACGTTCTGTTTCTTCGGCAGTAAAACATTCTATATTTGAAAGATATACTGTTGAATATAAATCTTTTGCTTCAAACTCATTGTAAGTATAATTTTCAGTAGTTAATACGCCTACTTTATTAACATACTCAGCATATGATTTACTTAACTTAACTAAATCCTCAGCAGTCATATATACAACAGCTGGAACTATTTCATCTGATTCTTCTTTAACATCTTCACTATCAATTGTTACCTCGATTGTTTCAACTTCATTTGCATCAATAGTAACATTAGAATTACTTTCATTGTTGCTACTTGTAGTTGTTGTGGTAGATGGTTTTACATTATTAGAATTATTTTTATCTAAATTTGTATCATCAGTTACAATAGATGAATTATTAACATTTTGATTATTATTGTTACAAGATACTAGTGCAATAGTACCACCAATTAATGTTGCTGCACTACCAAATATAAACAACTTCTTTTTATTTACTGTTTTAATATTACTTATTACTTTTTTCATATCGATTTTCTTCATATTAATTCCCCCTTTTTAAGAATTGATTTATATACTATCACTTACTTTATATTTTGTCAACTATTTTTTTGATTTTTTTTATTTTTTTCATTTATAGTTATATTTATAATAAAATTATATTGTTTTTAATAGATTTTTATTATAAAAATATTGCAAATTATAAAATAATATGTTATTATTATTTAGCAAGTGGACCTTTAGCTCAGTTGGTTAGAGCATCCGGCTCATAACCGGGCGGTCGTAGGTTCGAGTCCTACAAGGTCCACCACTTGCGAGTATGGCGAAATTGGCAGACGCGCTAGACTTAGGATCTAGTGCCTTACGGCGTGGGGGTTCAAGTCCCTTTACTCGCACCAATATTGATAGATAAACCTGGATATTATTCCAGGTTTTATTTTAGGAGATAAATATGAACAGTAATTTATTAATACACATTCCTCACTCATCAACCAAATTACCATACTTTTTTTGGAAAAATACCGTAATTTCTAAAAAAGAGATACAAAAAGAAAATATCTTTATATCTGATTACCTAGTTCATAAATTTATACCTAAGAAAAATTATAAAGTTTTAACTTTTAGGTATTCTAGATTATTCTGTGATGTCGAGAGATTTAAAGATAACAATAAAGAGAAAATGTCCAATTATGGTATGGGTGCTATATATACACACGATTCTAATAAAAATAACTTTATTAAATATAATTCTAATTACAGAAATTATGTGTTAAAAAATTACTATAATAAACATCATAATAAACTTAATAATATGGTTACTAATATTTTAAGACATCATAAATACTGCTATATTATAGATCTACATAGTTTTTCTGATTCACTAGTCAAAAAATTATTTAACTATGATAATTGTCCTGATATATGTATAGGTACCGAAGATGGTTTTTCAGATGAAAATCCTGTTAATTTTACAATAAATTATTTCACTAATAATGGTTATACTGTAAAATTAAATTATCCATACCAAGGAAGTATCATTCCAAATAAGTATCTAAAACAAAATAATTGTAGGATTAAAACAATGATGATTGAAATAAATAAAAGAATTTATTTAAAAAATGATTCTAAACTTGATATAAAAAAATATAGAAAATTAAAAAAATGTATGCTTAATTTTTATAATATATTAAACATACAAGTGCAAAATAAGGATTAATAATACACATTATTAATCCTTATTTATTAAGTTAAGTAAATTTATCTTAAACAAATCTTTATCTGAATGTTGCTTTGATACCATAACACCCTTGTATGTTTCAAGTTCTGACTGATGACCTTCCGATAATATTTCATATGGTTCTAGGGTATCTAACATTACCAACTTTTCTGAAGCATAAACATGATATATTAATTTTATATCACCATGAACTTTAGAAAACATAACATCAGTAGGTAATTTTAATTCATAAGTTACAGAGTCTTTTTCTTTATTGGTAGCAACCACTTCTCCTAAAAACTTACCATCTTTTAGTGAAGGATAATAATCAAAATATAGTTTCTTAAAAGCAAGTGTATTATACTTTTTTAATGAACGCTCTAACTTTTTAAATTCATTTTCATTGATATATTCAAATAAATACATATCTTTCATATTATCCTCCTATCCTAATTTATAATATCACATATAGTTTCTAAAGTCAAACGTATAAAAAGTGCTTTTCGCACTTTTTATATTTTTCTAGAATTACCAGTAAGTGTATATCTTTGAGATATTAGTGATTGATCATTTTGACTAGTACTCCATTTAGTATCAGTTGTACCAGAAATAAATTCACGAGTCTTACTTCTATAATAAGTTACTTTTGTAACTACTGGTACTGTTACTTCTTCTTTTTCCTCTTTTGTTCCAATTTGAACTTTTATTGTACTATATACTGGTACTGTTTTATATTTTGTTACATTTACAGTTTCCTTATATGCCTCTTGTTTTACACCAGTTTGTACTTGTTTTGTTTCATATACCGGTACTGTTCTATATTTTGTTACTTCTTCTGTAGTTGTATATGCTTCTTGTTTTGTTCCTGTTTGTACTTTAGTTGTTTTATACACTGGTACTGTTCTATATTTTGTTACTTCTTCTGTAGTTTCATAAGGAACTTGTTTTGTACCGTATACTGGCTTTAATATTGTTTTGCAAGAATTTGTACAATCCCAACTATACTCATTTTTTATAACATAAGATTCTGTTTTATATTTTGTTACCGTTACTGTTTCAGTATACTTTTCTTGTTTTGTTCCTGTTTGTACTTTTTTAGTTTCATATACTGGTACTGTTCTATATTTTGTTACATTAACTTTTTCAGTATACGCTTCTTGTTTTGTTCCTGTTTGTATTTGTTTTGTTTCATATACTGGTACTGTTCTATATTTTGTTACTTCTTCTGTATCTGTATATGCTTCTTGCTTTGTTCCTGTTTGTACTGTTTTTGTTCCATATACTGGTACTGTTGTTGTCTTAATTTCAGTCTTATATGTAGTTTCATTTTCTGTTTTTGTTTCAACTACACGGTAATCTGTAGATGTAATAACATTCTTTGTCCAATCAGACCAATTAGACCAATCTCCCCATTTACCATCTGTTACCTTTATATATTCATATTCATACTTATCATTAACAACTGGTTTTGGTGTTGGAGTTGGTGTTGGTGTAGGATTAACTACTGGAGTTTCTTCCTTCTTCTCACAAATTCCACCATCACAATAATTATAGCATCCTAAGTGAACTAATATATAATCTTCTTGTTCTGAACATTTTAAATTTACCTTTAAAATGTATTCGTCACTCATTTTAGTAATAGATACATATGATTCTAATAAATCACATTGTTTACCTTTACTATCAGAAAATGATAAAACTAAATTATTCTTTAACATGTCAGATAAAGTCATTTTCTTTTCATCACCAATTTTTTCTGGTAATCTTGGTGTAGTATAATAACTAATAGCTGCTTCTTTCATTGTTTGAACATTATTATTAAATATTTGATCATACAATGGTTGTAAATTTGGATTTTCAATATTTAAATTTTTTAATGCATTCTTTACATCCTTTTTCATTGGAAATAACCACATTAATAAAAATATAAATATTGCTACAAATAATACTTGAATTAAAATATCTTTTATTGAGAATTTATCTCGTCTTTCTTCGTACATATTTCTTCCCCCTTTGAATTTATGACATATATTATCACAACACTTTTTACTTGTCAACACTTTTTGACATTTTTTTTAATTTTAATTATTTTTGCATAAATTTACTATAGTACAGCCTATGTTGTAGGGATAAATCTTATACTCAATTACGTATTTATTTTTTCTTAATGTATCATGAACCGCATTCCTAACAATATTTTGACCTCTACCATGTATAATAACAATTATCTCATTTTTCATTTTCATATTATCATTTATAAAATCATTGGTTGCAACCCTAGCAGTATCTCGATCATAACCATGTAAATCGATTGTTGGAAAATTATCAATAAAAATTACTTCATTTAAAGTCATACTATCACCTTAATTAATTCCTGTATATATTGCATAAGAATAATATATAACAAACAATATTAAGAAGATAATCCCCTCTTTTTTAGATATTCTTTTATCCTTAAATGAAAAAACAAATAATAAAAGTGCACTTAGTAACATAACAATTAAATCTATATAGTTAAATGTTATATCAGAAATTCCTCCAAATATGGCAACTGGTAAACCTATTACCATTCCGATATTAAAAATATTGCTGCCAACTACATTACCAATAGCTATATCATATTCTCCCTTTTTAGTAGCGGTAACTGATGTAACAAGTTCTGGAAGTGATGTACCAAAAGCAATTACAGTTAAAGATATCATTTTTTCACTTATTCCTATTATAGCTGCTAATGACGAAGCACTATCAACAACAAAATTACTACCAACAATAATACAAATTAAACCAATAATTGTATATATAATTGATTTAACTATAGGCATATATTTTTCATTCTGATCATCATCTATTTTATTTCTAGCCATACTTATTAAATAGTAAATAAATACTAAAAAGAATAATAAAAGTACAATACCATCACTTCTTGTAAAAGCATTTGTAATATTACTATCAAATAAATGATCAGATAATAATACAGCAAACAATGTTGTAATTAATAAAGTAATTGGTAATTCTTTTTTTACAGTATTATTTTTTACATTTAAGAAGTGAAAAAGTGAACTAATCCCTAGTATAAGTAAAATATTTAATATATTACTTCCTATAACATTTCCTAGAACAATATCACCATTTCCTGATATTAATGACTTAACACTAACCGCAAATTCAGGAGCACTTGTTCCAAAAGCAACAATTGTTAATCCAATTAACATTTTGGAAATTTTAAAATTACCAGCAATACTTGAAGCACCATCTACAAATATATCAGCACCTTTTATTAAAACAATAAAACCTACAACTAATAATATTATATCTAATATCATCATCACACCTCATTTCACACAAATAAGTATAACATATAGAAAAAATTGGAGCAACTTGTTTAATATAAATTCTCTATTTTCTACAATATTAAAAATATGCAACCGAAATTGCATATTCTTACTCTATTTTACTATTGTTATAACGGGACGGACACCATACGCATTCTCACTAAGGTTGTCATTAAAATATCCGTTTCCTACTACATAGCGAGCAAACCTAACATAGCTAGCGAAAGTGGCGGAAGAATGGGGGTGCATTATCCACCACCAGCCATCTGAATTTCCACAGTTATTTGAACTACAATATAACCATGATGTATAATTTCCTGTCGCTTTGGTTATATTTCCCACTTTTGGATAATTGGCATCTTCGCTTGTATAATATGGACTCATATTATAATATTCTGAGGAACTTATTAATCTTACTTTATAACTTTTATAATTAGTGCATTCATTTTCTTTTCCTAAAGCATGTAATTCACTTTTTAAATATCCACCATATGTTGCAACATTATCACCTCTCGATGGATCTACACATATTAGTGTCGAAATTATTTCATTACCTATTTTACTTTCTAAGTTTGTTAAGAATTCTCCATTTAAATATGTTCCTATTAATGATTTATCCCAACTATATACATAATATTTTCCTGTAGAATCAACTCCACAATCTGTTGATGCATCTGTATCATATGTACAATGTTTCATACTACTATTATCTCCTAGTTGGTTAGCATCCATTAATAATGTTAAATTAATTCCATCATCACTTATAACATGCCACTTATATCCACCTAATTCATATGGATCTCCAGTTTTATATTTTTGTTCTGTTACTTTTATTGTTTTAGATGTTTCTGAATTGTTTCCTGCTCCTGTTGTTACTGTACATGTTATAGTATGTTCTCCTATACTTAATGTATTTGTATTTGTTATTACTTTTTTATTTTCATCAGTACATTTTACACTTCCACCTGATAAGTCATTATTTACTGTATATGTTGTTGGTAATGCATAACTATCTCCTACCATTATTTCATCTAGTAATCCTTCTAATGAAACATTTGGAATAGTCGCATCTATTTTCATTATCTTCATACTAGGTTTTGTTTTTAATATTGATGTATTATTCTCTCTTTTTTGTACATCTATTATTATATCTACATTGGTTGTTAATTCTACTTCTGCTGTATATTCTATAAAATTACTTCCATTATCTATACTATATACTACTTTATATATATTCTTATCTATTTCTTCATCATTAATTTTTAATGTTTTACTTACTGACCATTTTGTATCATCTGGTATTAATTCTACTTTTGGTGCATCCATTAATGATGTCATTATTGGATTTGATTCTATTTGTTCTACTTCTTTATTCTTGTTTGTTACTCTCATTAATACCTTATATTCTTTTCCTAACTCTAGTCCTGTAAATGTATATGTATTACTTTCGGCTTTTTCCCATGTTGTTCCGTTATCTATACTAAATTCAAAGGATTCTATTTCAGCTAGTTTATTACTTACACTTCCTACTACAGTTATTTCTCCTGCTTTTTCTGTCTTATATGTTATTTTTAAATCTGTTGGTTTATTTATAACTATTTCTCCACATTTTTTCTCTGTTATAGTTATTTTATCACTATCTTCTTCTTTTTCGGCACAATATGTTCCATTTCCTAATTCAAATGATATTTTTCCATCACTTGTTATTTTTACATTTCCTTCTCCCATGCTTCCATCTACATCTAATTTTATATTACTTTCTGTTACACATGTTTTATTATCACATGTAAATTCTTGTTCTTTTGGAGTTACTTCTTCCATTAAACTAGATGCATAATATATTTTTGATGCCTGTAGCACTCCTTCAGCACTTCTTACAAAAGCTCCCTTTCTTGATGTTTTTATTATATTCAATACTATTGGGGTTGCGATTAAAGCTATAATTGCTAGTATTACTATTACTGCAAGTAGTTCTATTAAAGTAAATCCTTTTTTCTTTTTCATCTTCTTACACCTTCTATTTTTTACTATCAATTATATTATACCCCCCCCCCTAGAACATTTGTCAATAAAAAAATATATTAATTGTTAGTTAATATATTTAATACTTCTTTTGCTTTTGCTCTTGCAGCTGAAAGTCTTGCTGCTGGTACCCTAAATGGTGAACAAGAAACATATGTTAAGCCTACTTTATGGCAGAATTCAATGCTCTTTTCTTCTCCAGCGTGTTCTCCACATATACCAAGTTCAATATTTGGTCTTACTCTTTTAGCTTTTGTTACAGCAGTATAAACTAACTTACCAACGCCATGAGTATCTAATGAAGCGAATGGATCTTTTGTAAAGATGTCTTTTTGATAATAATCAGTTAGAAATTTACCTGCATCATCTCTCGAAAATCCATAAGTAAGTTGTGTTAAATCATTTGTTCCAAAGCTGAAGAAAGAAGAAACCTCAGCAAGTTCATCGGCAATTAAACATGCTCTAGGTGTTTCAATCATAACACCTATTTCATAATCTACTTTATCATTATGTTCCTCAAATAATTTATCAATTGTATCTAAAATGATTTCTTTTACATAATTAGTTTCATTAATATCACCAACAAGTGGAATCATAATTTCTGGTTTTACTTTAATACCCAAATCTTGAACATTAATAGCAGCACATATAACAGCCGTTGTTTGCATAATAGCAATTTCAGGATAAGTTATGTCTAATCTACATCCTCTATGTCCCATCATTGGATTAAATTCTTTTAAAGAATCAACTCTCGATTTCAAAGATTCAAAGCTCATATTTAAGCAACTTGCAAGTTCTTTTATTTCATCATCAGTATGTGGTAAAAATTCATGAAGTGGTGGATCTAAATATCTAACGGTTACTACTCTTCCATCTGCAGCTTTAAACATCTCTTCAAAATCGCTTTGTTGATATTGTAATAATTCATACAAAGCTTTTTGTCTTTGTTCATCAGTTTCAGCAACAATCATTTTACGTATGGCTAAAATCCTATCTTTTTCGAAGAACATGTGTTCAGTTCTGCATAAACCAATTCCTTCTGCGCCAAAACTTATGGCTTGTTTAACATCTTTTGGTGTATCAGCATTTGCTCTTACACCTAAAACTTTTATAGAATCAACTAGTTCCATAAATTCAGAGAAATCTCCACTAATTTCCGGAGCAACCGTTTTAATTTTTCCATCATAAACTTTTCCTGTTGTACCGTCTAATGATATAAAATCACCTTCATGATATACCTTACCATTTGGCATTATAAGCGTTTTTTGTTCTTCACTAATTTGAATATCAGAACATCCACTTATACAGCATCTTCCCATTCCACGGGCAACAACAGCTGCATGGCTTGTCATACCACCACGAACAGTTAATATACCTTCAGCATCTTTCATACCTTGGATATCTTCTGGTGATGTTTCTAATCTAACAAGTATTGATTTAATATTTTTTTCTTTTGCTTTAGCCACATCTTCAGCATTAAAATAAATTTGTCCTGTTGCTGCTCCTGGTGATGCTGCAAGACCTGTTGTCATAACCGTTGCACCAGCTAAATCTGTCTCATCAAATGCCTCATGTAATAATTGATCTAATTGACTAGGTTCAACTCTCATTACAGCCTCTTCTTTAGTAATTAAACCTTCTTTATATAAATCAAGTGCAATTTTCAAAGCAGCTTGAGCTGTTCTCTTTCCATTACGAGTTTGAAGCATATATAATTTACCATTCTCAATTGTAAATTCCATATCTTGCATATCTTTATAATGTAACTCTAGTTTTCTAGCATTCTCACAAAATTCATTATAAATATCAGGCATAATATTTTTAAGTGTTTCAATTGATTCTGGCGTTCTAATACCAGCAACAACATCTTCACCTTGTGCATTTATTAAATATTCACCATAAATTTTATTTTCTCCAGTAGCAGGATTTCTAGTGAAAGCAACACCTGTCCCAGAATTTTCCCCTAAATTACCATATACCATTTCTTGAACATTTACAGCTGTTCCCCAACTATCAGGTATATTATTCATTTGTCTATATATTATAGCACGTTCATTTTTCCATGACCTAAATACAGCCTTTATAGCCTCAAGCAATTGAACTTTTGGATTTTGTGGGAAATCTTCACCAGATAATTCTTTATAAATATTTTTAAATTTTAAAGTAATGTCATATAAATCTTGTTCATTTAATTCAATATCACTTTTTATATTTTTACTTAACTTTATATCATCTAAAACTCTTTCAAAAGAAGATTTTGGATATCCTTTTACAACATCTGCAAACATTTGAATAAGTCTTCTATATGAGTCATATATAAAACGTGGATTATTAATTTTCTTGCTATAATTACTTGCGATTTCATCATTTAATCCAAGATTCAAAATAGTATCCATCATACCTGGCATACTTGCACGTGCACCACTTCTTACCGATAAAAGAAGTGGATTATCTATAGAACCAAATTTTTTACCTGTTTTATTTTCTAATTCCTCTAATTTTGTATAGATTTCATCTTCAATAGTCTTATCTAAAACTTCATTATTTTTATAGTATAAATTACAGCATTCGGTAGTTACTGTAAAACCACTTGGTACAGGAAGACCAATACTTATCATTTCAGCAAGGTTGGCTCCCTTTCCACCAAGTAATTCTTTCATATCTTTATTTCCTTGTTCAAAAGAATATACGTATTTTGTCATAAATCCTCCCTTTTATTCTTATAAAATTATATCATTTATTTTTTATTCTTTCAATATTATTTTTTAGCTCTAGGATGACAATTAATATATACTTTTTTTAATCTTTCATTCGTAACGTGAGTATATATTTCCGTTGTTTTTAAATTTTCATGTCCTAGTAACTCTTGGACTGTTCTTAAATCTGCACCATTATTAAGAAGATCAGTTGCAAATGTATGTCTTAAAACATGGGGCGTTAATTTAATATTTAAACCACTTTTTTTCAAAACATCTTTTATAACTAATCTAATACTATTTTCATCTAATTTTTTACCCTTTTTATTAACAAATAAATAAGGTATATTATCTTTAACTAATTTGTTTCTACTTTTATTTTCATATTTTTGTAATAATTTATTACACTTTTCCCCATATAAAACAATTCTTTCTTTACTACCTTTTCCAAGTACTCTTATTTTTTTATTAGAGTATTCAATATCCTCTATTTTTAAATTAGAAAGTTCACTAACTCTTATTCCTGTTGAATAAAACATTTCAAGTATAAGTGCATCTCTTAATCCAATAATATCATCTTGATCTGGAATATTTAAAATTTGTTCTAATTCATTTTCATATAAAAATTTAGGTAATGTTTTATCAAGTTTTGGATTAGATATTAGTATCATAGGATTATCTTTAATAATATCTTTTTTCATCATATACTTAAAAAAAGAACGAAGTGTACTAATATTTCTACATACAGTTTTTTTAGAATATTTATGTTTATGTAAAAAAGTAAGATATTCTCTTATTAATACATAATCTATTTTATTAATATCATTTACTTTTTTGGTAACAAGAAAATCATTAAATCTTTTTAAGTCTTCTTCATAATTAATAACAGTATAATGAGAAAACATCTTTTCACATTTTAAATAATCTAAGAATAAAGATACATATTTATTCATTTTTACCACTTACCTTAATACATTCAATATCATTATCATAACCCCATTTTAATTTTTGAATAAATTTAGGTGTACTATTAGATATTTTAGTTACACCGCTAGATACTATTAAGAAAATATCGTTATTAATTTTTTTATGAACCATACCTCTTGCATACCTAGGAAAAGGTGTCTTATGCGGGCTTATTAAACCTATACTTGTTGGCAACCATTTTAGGAATTTAGGTAATACTCCATCATGCATATGGCCACATAAAACCAAATCAATATTACTTAATAAAGGAATATTATCTATGGCCTTTTTTGTTAATATTCTTCTTGGTGAATGTAACAATAAAATATTATATTTTTTACTCGATACTTTATATTTATCTTTCTTTAATTCATTTATAATTAAAGAAACATTTTCATATGGCTTTTTTCGATAATATTCATAATCAAGGGTTATACCAATAATATTAACATTATTATCAGTATAAATATCATTATCTAACAAATAAATATTTTCTTTATTATCAAATATCTTATGCCATATCTTTTTATATTTTTCATAATTTTGTTCTTTTTTATCTTCTAAATCATGGCCACCTAAGATAAGAAAGGTTTTTGTTATAAAAGATAATTTTTTAATAAAATTTACTAATTTATCTTTATTAAACTCTTCATCTAAAAAACATGCTTTATCAATAATATCTCCCGTTATAATAATATAATTAGGTACCATTAATTTTACTTTTTCTATAATTTGCTTTTCTAAATTTATATCAAAATTCTCATCGTAATGAATATCGGATAAAAAAGCAATGGTTATATTATTTATCTTTTTACTCTTTATATTAAACTTGTTAACTTTTAACACTCTATCATCATCTTTCTATATATTATTATACTAATATATATAGAAAAAATCTACACACAAATGTGTATAGATTTTTATTTATTTGGTCTTTATAAATAGATTGTTATTATCATAGTCTACAATAATATTATCATTATATTTAATTTGTCCCATTATGATAGAATGAGCTAGAAGTGTTTCAACATTTCTACTTACAAAACGTTTAATTGGTCTTGCACCATATTTTTCATCATATGATGAGTCAATAATATATTTTTTAGCACTATCTGTAAGACTAATTTTAATCTTTTTATCAGATAATCTTTGTTCAATTTCTGAAATTATTTTATCTAAGATACTATAAATAACTTCTTTAGTTAAGCTCTTAAAGATAATTATTTCGTCAATACGATTAATAAATTCTGGTTTAAAAGTATGGTGTAATTCACTCATTACTTCTTCTTTAGCATTTTCTTTATTTTCAAGTATATATTCACTACCTAAGTTAGATGTCATAATAATAATAGTATTTTTAAAGTCAACCGTTCTACCTTGTGAATCCGTAATACGACCATCATCTAATATTTGAAGTAAAATATTAAAAACATCTTTATGTGCTTTTTCTATTTCATCAAATAAAACAATACTATATGGATTTCGACGAACAGCCTCTGTTAATTGACCACCTTCATCATATCCAACATATCCTGGAGGCGCTCCTACTAATCTAGATACAGAATGACTTTCCATATATTCACTCATATCAATACGTACCATATGTCTTTCATCATCAAATAACTCATATGCAAGAGCTTTGGCAACCTCTGTTTTACCAACACCAGTTGGTCCTAAGAAGATAAATGAGCCAATTGGTCTATTAGGGTCTTTAATACCTGCTCTTGCTCTTATAATAGCTTCACTAACAAGTGTTAAAGCCTCATCTTGTCCCTTTACTCTTTTAGCCAAATTAGCCTTTAAATTAAGAAGTTTTTCTCTCTCTTCACTAACTAATTTACTAATTGGAATATTTGTCCATTTTGATACAATGGCAGCAATATCTTCATCATCAACAGTATCACTTAATATTTTTGAGTCACATTTACTTTTTAGTTCATTTAATTCTTTTTCAAGTGTTGGAATAGTGCCATGTCTTAACCTTGCAGCAAGCTCAAGATCATATGAATTTTCTGCTTGTTCCAATTTAAAGTTGGCTTTATCAAGTTCTTCTTTTTTCTTATTAATATCATCATTAAGATGTTTTTCTTGTTCCCAGTCTTTTCTTAACACTGATTCCTTTTCCTTTAATGCATCTATTTGTTTATTTATTTCAATTGTCCTATTTTTAGAAATATCATCTTTTTCCTTTTTTAAGGCTTCTTTTTCAATTTCAAGACTCATTATTTTTCTTGTTAAAGTATCAAGTTCTGTTGGAACAGAATCCATTTGTACCTTTATAGTAGCACATGCTTCATCTACAAGGTCAATAGCCTTATCTGGTAAAAATCTATTTTGAATATATCTATCAGAAAGAGTTGCGGCAGCAATTAAAGCTTTGTCTTTAATTGTAACACCATGATAAAGTTCAAATCTTGATTTTAAACCTCTTAAAATAGTAATGGTATCCATGACATTAGGCTCTTTTACAAGTACTTTTTGAAAACGACGTTCCAGAGCACCATCCTTTTCAATGTATTTGCGATATTCGTTAAGAGTAGTTGCTCCTATACAATGTATTTCACCTCTTGCAAGCATTGGTTTTAACATATTACCCGCATCCATAGCACCTTCTAAGGCACCAGCACCTACTATCATGTGGATTTCATCAATAAACATGATGATTTCACCATTTGATTCTTTAACTTTTTTAAGTACAGCTTTTAATCTTTCTTCAAATTCACCACGGTATTTAGCACCTGCTATTAAAGAACCCATATCTAGTTCCCAAATGGTTTTATTTTTTAAACTATTTGGTACATCGCCTTTTACAATTCGAAGAGCAAGACCTTCAACAATAGCTGTTTTACCTACACCCGGTTCACCAATTAAAACAGGGTTATTTTTGGTTTTTCTAGATAGAATTCTTGTTATACTACGAATTTCATCATCCCTACCTATAACAGGGTCTATCTTACCTGCTTTAACGCTTTGTACTATATCTCGTCCATATTTTTCAAGAACGTTTTCTTCTACTTCATTTTGATTCATATTATAACCTCCTTTTTATTTATATTAAAAAGCAAGTGGTATCCCACTCACTATTAATTATATCACTTTATTAGCACTTGTCAAGTAAGAGTGCTAATTATTTTAATTTTTCTCCAACTTTATTTTCTTCTAGTTCATGAAGTTTTAATGGATTTAATAATATTATTGTTTCAGACTTATTATCACTTGGTAAAACCATACCCTTTACATCAAATTGTTTCATTATATGTTCAACTACTTCAATAACAGTAATGTGATCACTCATGTTTTTATTCAAAATAAACGCATAAAATTCTTTAAACCATTTTTGAACTTCTGCATTAATTTCAGCTTTTCGATCATCTTGAATTTGAAAATATTCATTCTTAAATAGTTCTTTATCACTATAATTTAATTGATCATATTTAATTTGTTCATTAAAGAAATCATTAAGTATCTTATTAACAGCACTATCATCAATATTTTTAAAATAGCCATGTTTTTTCATTTCTAATTTATAATATTTAATGGTATTACAAATAATTTCATAATTAGTTGCACATATAAGATAGTTAAGTGTTGATACATCTCTTGAAAGCATATCATTTGGTAAAAGGACAGAATGTATTTGTTCTTTTTCTATTCTATCAAAAACGTATTTTTCATCAGAGTATTCACCCTTATTTTGAACATCAGCATAAATATAATCTGTATCACGATTAACCTTAAACTTTGGTACAAAACAATAAAAACTAATACCTGATTGAATGTATTTTTGAAGTGCAGCACCATTTTTAGAAACTAGTGAGGAATCAACAACTGAAATCCAAAGACTACCATTACTTCCATTAAAATTACTACTTGTTTCTAAATTTTGTTTTTTTCTTGAATAAGATGATAAAATACCATTTGTTAAAATACTTTCTAGTTTAAAAAAGTCGGCACCTATTCCATGAAAACATGATTGTTCATTAAGAATTTCTTCTTTTTTACCATATATAGAATTAAACTTAGGATATGCTTCATTAATTTCTCTTTCACGATATAAGCCATTTATGTATTTGGCAAAACCAACTAATTTTTTAGCACTTTCATTTCGTAAGAAACTTTCTTTTAGAGCAGCAGGATTTACTGATGCAAATCTTGTTCTATCTAGAGCATCAGCATCTTTTAAAATATCTGATAATTTATGAAATTGTTCATATTCAATCTTTTCTTCCTCATAATTATAATTATCAAATATACGCTTTTCCTTGTCATCTGGCATAGAATGGGCATCACAAATAGCTTTTAAATAAGTAAAAGTCACGTTATCTTCATAAATAGTATTTGATAATATCCTACCTTTTTCAGAATCTAATCTACAACTAGATGCAAATCCATGAGCTGTGTCCTCATTTTCATTATTTCTACCAATATCATGATAAATAGCCGCATCCATTATAATCTCCATCTCGACATCATTTAACTTTTCTGCCTTACCTATTAAATAACTAAATAATAATACCTTTTCTGAATGATATAATCCATGAAAATTACTTTTAAAGAGAAATTCCTTTTTGATACTATTAATCTTATTAATAAGAATTTCCATATCTCTTTCATTTATTTCAATATCATTAAATATATTATCTGTTTGTCCATTAAACTGTATTAAAAAATCTTTCATTTATTTACTCCTATACTTCTTTGCTAAAACTGGTAATTCATGTGTCTTACTGAACTCGTCTAAACCCTTCATAAAATAAATCAAGTTAGAAGGGTCAGTCTCTAATTGACTATCACAATAATACCATTTATTATCTATTTTTACCTTACTTGCAACATGGTCATAAAACACAAAAGGTCTATTATCATTCTTAATAAAACATTTTACATTTCTGGCCTCTATGCCTACAATATTTAATAAAAATTTAAATAAATTAGCATATCCTTCACATACAACCTTTTTATCTTTTAATGCCTTATAACTGGTATTAATATCCTTAAATGTATTATCATAGATTTTTATTTCATTTGTTTTTACATATTCATTTCTCTTATTTAAATTTTCATAATCATATGATAAATTAGAAACTATATATTTATATATAACCATTGTCTTTTCTAAATCATTCATATCTTGCTTTATCAATGAATTAATGATACTCGTAGCATTATTATATAACTCCTGCATCATAGATTGATTTAATATATATAATTCCCCAACACTTACCTTTTCAGCAAAATTAATATTAGAATTACTTACATCAAATTTTTCTCTATGAAAATAATGATACATATTAACATCTAATATATTCATTTGACTTTTTTTAGTATTGTAAGCATAACTATTAATATCATCTACTTCTTTGATATTATTTCCAACTATAATAATTTTATTCAAATGTCTTAATTCCGATAAACCATTTATTTCACTTAAATTTTTGTTGTCCACAATAATTAAATTTTCTAAATTTTGCAAATTAGAAATATTTAATTTTTTAATATTATTATTATGTGTAATTATTAATGTTTTTAATTTAGTATAACCATTTATTCCAGAATAATCAACCTCACTACTGTTGGTTAATTCATTAAAATTAGATATATATATTGATTCTATATTATTAACCCATGGTGAATAATATATAGGAACACTTACATCAAATACAACATCTTTTAATTTTTGAACATAATCTTTAAAATTATCATCTGTAATATCTATATCTTGGGCAATTTGACTAATAATGATATTTTGTTTTAAAGCATTAATAAATCTATTCATCAATCCACACTCCTAATGCAATGTTAACAATTTTTATTGTCAATATCAAAATTTATTTTACTACTTACTGCTACTCCATCTCCTACATTATAAAATATAGTTTTAAATTCTTTATTATTTTGTAAAAAATCAATATAAAGTCTTAATTTTCTAACAAGCCCTTTTACATTACGACTAAGATTATCATCATTTCCATCAACAAGTCCATGAAATTTTAAATTATCTGATACAATAACACCATTTTCATCTAAATTATTTTTAAATTTTTCAAAAAACTTTATATACTGAGCCTTAGCGGCATCAATAAATATCAAATCATATTTTTCCTTTAAATTAACATTAAAAGCATCATCATTAATAATATTAATCCTACTATTTAAGTTAAATTCACTTATATTTTTTACTGCTACATCATATCTTTCTTTATCTCTTTCTATCGTTGTAACGGTTATATCATTATCAACTAAAGCACATTTTATAGCTGAGTATCCAATCGCACTACCTATTTCCAATATTCTTTTAATACTATGTTCTTTAATATAATTAATTAAAAAATCTATTCCTTCTTTTTCCATTATAGGTATATTATTTTCATGGGCATATTTTTCTATTTTTTCGATCATTTGAAGAAAAACGAGTACTACTCGTTTTCTCCTTCTTGTAAAGTATCAATCATTTCTTCAACAAAAGCCCACTCATTATCATCTTCAATTGGAATAAGTTTTTTCTCTTCATCAATTGGATTATATATAGCAGCATATATACATAAATTTCCTTCATCATCATAAGAATTATCTGTATATACCATATAATTTTTACCTAATTTTTCATTTTTAAATGAATATAATTCTTCACATTCAATATCTAAGCCATTTTCGTCTTTAATTTTAAAAGTTAATTTTTTATCTTCCATATTTTCTCCTAACTATCGCACCAATTATTATCTCTAATTAACTTATTGATAGTTGCTTCATGTCCACTTGAATTCTTATTCAAATATGTCTTTCCAGAGCAATCGGCAACGAAATAGTAATAATCATGTACTGTTGGATTAATTGTTGCCTCAATCGATTCTACACCAGGATTACAAACAGGTCCTACAGGAAGTCCAAGAACACAAGTACCTCTTGTATTATAACCGTTACAATCATTAATGTGTGCTCCAAGACCATTTGACCAATCATCCATTTTTGCCCCATAATAACCAGTAATATCACTACCAAGCGTCCATCCAGCATTTAATCTATTATAAAATACACCAGCAACACTTGCTCTATCATCACTACTAGCACCTTCTAATTCTACAATAGATGCTAGTGTTAATATTTCATGAACAGTATAACCACTTGCTTCAATCTCTTGTTTTAAAGATTCTAATTTTGTTTCCGTATTATCTAACATTTTTTCAAATATTTCCTCAACAGTTACATTTTTATTTAAAAATTCATATGTATCTGGGAATAAATATCCTTCAAGAGGATAATATATCTTCGTATTTTTTATTTCATCAGTTAAAAACCAATATTTTTGAATTAAACTATCAATATAATTTTCATCTGATAACAAATCAAAACAATCTTCTTCAGTATTATTAGTGTTTTCAGCAATCACAGATGCGATATAACGCATATTTTTACCTTCAACAAAAGTAATTTTTATTATATCTTGATTATAGTTACTACCATTACTAATTTCTTCAACAATTTTTTTAACACCCATATTTTCACTTAACTGATATACACCTGCTTCAAAGGTATCAGGTTTAAATAATTTTACATATAGTTTATAAAAAAATTCTGATTTAATTAAATTATTTTCTTTTAAAGTAGGGGCAATTGTTAAGAAAGTCTCTCCTTCTTTAATTACAACCTCTTTAAGTTCCTTATCTCTACTAACTGGTCCTATATTAATATTATATAAAGTACAGCCTACCACAACAATAGTTGCAAAAAATATTAGTAAGATAAGGGCTATATTTGCAAACTTCTTCATAATATATCCTACTCTTCTTCTGAATCTTTAGCCATTTGTTCTTTAACACTTGTTTGTAATTCTTCAAGAATCTTATCAATAATCTTCCATTCTTTATCACTTTCAATTGGCTCAAGTGCTGTCATACCTTCTTCACTCTTTTTATAAGTTGAAGCATATACTCTAGTATTGCCAGCATCATCTTTTGTATTATCAGTATAAACAATATAACTTTTTCCAGTCTCTTCAGAATCAAATGTAAATAATACTTCACATTCTACTTCCTTACCTTCATTATTAGTTATTTTAAAAACCATTCTTTCATCACTATACATTATTATTTCTTCCTTTCATTGTATCTAAATATGTTTGTAAAATAATATTGGCCGCTAAACTATCAACTTTTTTCTTTCTTTTTTTTCTAGAAATATCAGCCTCTAACATATAATTAGTTGCTTGTACAGTAGTTAATCTTTCATCTTGCATAATTACTTCTATATTTAGATTGTCTTCTAATCTTTTCTTAAATTCTAATGTTTCTAATCCTCTATCACCAATAGAGTTATTCATATTCTTGGGTAATCCTAATACTATTTTTTGTACATTAAATTCATGAACAATATTTTTTATTTCAGGAATAATAGAATCATATTCTCTGTCATTAAATCTAATTGTTTTATATGTAGTTGCAATAGTATTAGTATAATCACTAATTGATATACCAAGTGTTCTTGTTCCTAAATCAAATCCTAAAATGCGCATTATTTATTTAAATAATTTTTAAGTATTGTCTCTAATAATTTCGTTCTATCAAATTTAATTATTTTAGAACGTGCTTCTTTATGACTTGATATATATCCAGGGTCCCCACTAATTAAGTAACCAACAATTTGATTGATAGGATTATATCCTCTTTCTTCTAGAATTGTAATTACCTCTTTTAATGTTTGTTCAATTAATGCTTCTTCAAATTCATCATAATTATAAATTTTAGTTTCTTCCATATATAATCACCTACTTTTATGAATACATCTTTATTTTAACATTTATTTTACATTTTGACAATCTAATTTTTTTCCTCATTATAACTATTTAAAAATTCTTTTAATTCTTTGGCAACACCTATTGGTAAAATTTGTGATAACTCTTCTATATCAACACTTTTTAATTTATTTATACTTTTATATTTCTTTAATAATTCGTTTTTTCTCTTTTCACCTATACCATCAATACTGTCAAGTAAACTTGCTACAGCACCTTTACTTCTTAAGGTTTTATGGTAATTAATTGTAAAGTTATGTACTTCATCTTGCATACGTTCTAGTAGATAAAAAAGACTACTCTTTTTATCAATTGGAAGTTCTATTAAAGGATTGAAGGCTAAAAGAGCATTCGTAGAATGGTGATTATCTTTTTTTAAACCCACGACAGGTATATTTAAATTTAAACTAGATACAACACTTCTTGCCACATTAATTTGACCTACGCCACCATCAACAATTATTAAATCTGGTCTTTCTAGGTTATCTTTTAATACTCTAAAGTATCTTCGATATATAACTTCTCGCATTGTTCCATAGTCATCATTTTTATCAATACTAATTTTAAATTTACGATAATCTTTTTTACTTGGCTTACCATCCTTAAAAACAACCATACCTGATACATTAAATGTCCCAAAAAGATGAGCATTATCAAATATTTCTATACGATCAAGTCTTTCTAGTTTTAGCATTTTTCTAAGTTCTTCATTAGCATCAACGGTCTTTTCTTCATCACGTTTTATTAATTCAAATTGTGTTGTAAGAGCCACTTTAGCATTCTCATTTGCCATATCAACTAATTGTTTTTTTACTCCTTTTATAGGAATTTTTACAGGTATATTTAAATATTGTTCTATAGTATCTGTTGATACAATATTTGGAACAAGTATTTCTTTAGGTGGAATTAAATCTTTTTCATAAAATCTAGCAATATAATTATTTAACTCTTCATTTATTTCATCAACAAGAGGTACTATTTTAGAATGCCTTTCAAGTATTTTCCCACCTCTTATGAATAAGACTTGAAAAGATATATATCCATTTTGAACATAGTAACCAAAAACATCTCGATCAATATAATCATTTATTTCTACCTTTTGTTTAGTAAGTGTTATTTCAATGTCATCAATTATATCTTTTAATTCTTTGGCTTTTTCATAATTCATTTTTGAACTTTCTAGTAACATTTCTTCTTTTAACCTCTTTTTGATGATTTCATCATCACCTTTTAAAAACTGAATTATTTCATTTTTCATCATAGTTATTTTATCTTTAGAAACATTATTTTGACAATATCCAAGGCATTGTCCTATATGATAATATAAACATGGTACTTTATTATAAGTATTACATTTCCTAAGAGGATATAATCTATTTAATAAATTAACTGTTTTTCTAGCCGCTGTAACATTTGGGTATGGACCATACATATATTTATGATGTCCTTTTTTTCTATTTAAATTTCTAACGACTAACAAACGTGGTACTTCTTCATCAGTTAGTTCTATATATGGATAACTTTTATCATCTCTAAGAAGAATATTATATTTAGGATCATATTTTTTTATTAAATTAATTTCAAGTATTAATGACTCTATTTCACTACCAACTACAACATATTCAAAATCAGCAATTTCACTTACAAGTTTGGCTGTTTTACCAGTATGAGAACTATGAAAATAAGAATTTAGTCTATTCTTTAAATTTTTAGCCTTACCAACATATATAATAACTCCATCTTTATTTTTCATTAAATAACATCCTGGATTGGTTGGTACAAGTAATAACTTTTGAAGAATCATATAAACATCACCTTTATTTATTATAGCATGTTGTTAAATTGTTATCTATATTATATAATTAGTTTGGTGATAAAAATGTTTACTATCAAAGAAAAAACAGTTAATGAAATAGTAATTCAAAAATCAAGATTTATATGTGTGCTAGATAAATTAGAAAATAAAGATGATCTAGAAAATATATTAAAAGAAATAAAAAATACATATAAAGGGGCTACGCATTATTGTTATGCCTATATTATAAATAGTAGTCAAAAATATGATGATGATGGTGAACCAAGTGGTACAGCAGGAAACCCTATCTTAAACGTTTTAAAGTTTAATAATTTAAATAATGTAGTAGCAATTGTTATAAGATATTTTGGTGGTATAAAATTAGGAGCTGGTGGTCTTGTTAGAGCTTATACCAAATCCGTAACAGAATGTTTAAAACTTTGTAACACAGAAGAAGAAAGACATTGGATAACTTTTCAAATAAATGTGAATTACGATAATCTTAAATATATATATAAATATATTAATGAAACATACATTAAAGAAAAAAGTTTTGATAACCTTATAACTCTTTCTATTAAAATGCCATATGATGAATATTTAAGTATTAAAGAAAGTATTAATAGTATATCGCAAATATTATAATTATACAGCAAAAAGGAAATGGCAACCATTCCCTTTTTAATTATTTATTATTAATTTGATTCATAACTTCAGCAGCAAAGTCTTCTTCTTTCTTTTCGATTCCTTCACCAACTTCAAAACGAATAACTTTTGCTATTGAACAATTATTTTCACTAACATATTTTGCAACAGTTTGTTTATCATTTTTTATAAATGCTTGTTCTTCTAAGCAAATTTCTCTAAAGAATAATTTATTTAATTTTCCAGTTACGATTTGATCTACTCTTTCAGCAGGAGTACCATCATTCATAACTTGTTCTCTAATAACTTCTGTTTCATGTTCAACTTCTGATGCTGGAACATCTTCTCTTTTTACATATTTTGGTCTCATTGCAGCTGCTTGCATACATACATCCTTAGCAACCTCTTCGTTATTACCATTTATAACTGATAATACGGCAATTCTTCCACCCATATGAATATAAGAACCAAAAGTTTGATTATCTTCTTTTGTAATCTTTTCAAAACGTCTAAAACTTAATTTTTCACCTATAGTTGCTGTTTTACTAATTAATAAATTTTCAATTGTTCCTTCTGATGTTTCAAGTTTATTAGCTTCTTCTACAGTTTTAGCATCACTATCTATTAAAGTTTCTAATACTGTATTTAATAGAGATTTAAACTCTTCATTTTTAGCAACAAAGTCTGTTTCTGAATTTATTTCAACAATAACAGCATTATTACCTTTTACTAGTACACCTGCTAAACCTTCAGCAGCAATACGGTCTGCCTTTTTAGCAGCCTTTGATATACCTTTTTCTCTTAACCAGTCAATTGCAGCATTTAAATCTGCACTAGTAGCCTCTAATGCTTTTTTACAGTCAAGCATTCCAGCACCAGTTTTTTCTCTTAATTCCTTAACTAAACTAGCAGTAATCATTTAAATTTTCCTCCTTAGAATTAAAGATGATTTTTATAAATCATCTTTTTTTATTTATTTTAAAGCATCAATTAATTCAGCTTTTTTCATTGTTGAGTAACCTTTGATATCTTTATCTTTAGCAGCTTCACGAAGTTCAGCAACAGTCATTTTTGAAAAATCTACAGTTGCTTTTGGTTCAGCTTTGATTTCTTCTTTCTTAGGTTCAGCTTTTTCATTCTTGTTTTCTACTTTTTCATTTTTATTTTCTTTTTTTTCAAATCTTTCTTTTTTAACAAACTTATTATTTCTATTATCTCTTCTGTCATTTTGACGGTATGGTCTATCTTCTTTTCTTTTTACAGAATCTACAGCTTTTTGCATTATTTCTTTAGCATTATCACTCTTTTGTTCATCTCTTGTATAATCTACAATTTTTCCACCATTTGCTTCAACAATAGCATTTGCCATAACTCCAGTAATTAATTTAACTGCACGTACAGCATCATCATTACCTGGAATTACATAATCTACCATATCAGGATCACAGTTTGTATCAACAATTCCAAATACAGGAATGTTTAATTTACGTGCTTCTCTAATTGCGATTTCTTCTTTTGATGGATCAACAATAAATAATGCATCTGGTAATTTGTGCATATCACGAATACCACATAATAAATTATTTAATTTATCGTATTCTTTCTTAAGACCAATAACTTCTTTCTTTGGAAGTAATTCAAATGTACCTTCTTTTTCCATTTTTTCAATTTCTTCCATACGTTTAACACGTCTTCTAATAGTTCTAAAGTTTGTTAAAGTTCCTCCAAGCCATCTTTCAGTAACATAATAAGAATTTGAACGAATTGCCTCTTCCTTAATTGCTTCTTGAGCTTGTTTTCTAGTTCCTACAAATAAAGTTTTTCCACCATTTGCAGCAATCTTATTTAATGCAGCATATGCTTCCTCAATCTTTTTTGCAGTTGTTTGTAAATCGATAATATAAATGTCATCTCTTGATGTAAAGATATATTCTTTCATCTTTGGATTCCATCTCTTTGTTTGATGTCCAAAATGAACACCAGCTTCAAGTAAATAACTCATTGACACTACAGCCATTTAAAATTCCTCCTTTTGTTATTTTCCTCCAACATATCTTCTTTAAACACCACCATAAGGCACTAGGCATTTAAATCCATGTTGTGTGTTTTCGAAAAAGCCAAGGCTATTATACCATTAAATATATTCAAATTACAAGGGTTTTATTAAATTTTTTGCACGAACCTGAATTTTAATTTGAAATTCCGTTTTTAATTAACAAACTGAAATAAGTCTTGCTATAATATATTTTATGTTTCCTTGCAATAAGGAGGTTTTTAAAATGAAAAATTGGAAACATTTAACATTTGAACAAAGAAAGACTATTTCTTCTGGAATATCACATGGATATAAATTAAAAGTCATAGGTGAAAATTTGATGGTTGACCCAACTAGTATATCAAAAGAAGTTAAAAGAAATAGAATCGAAATTTCTATTGGGTTAAAAAATGATTGTGAAAAAACTCAAAGATGGCCTTATGTTTGTACAGGATGCAAAGAAAGATATAATAATTGTCCGTTTACAAAATATAAATATGATGCTAGTACTGCACAAAAAAATGCTGATAATAATT
>OKXB01000750.1_pt1 | contig 37675 bp, 37 predicted proteins | sample 1601731 | NCBI WGS metagenome assembly OKXB01 (sample SAMN04414077, study PRJEB24778) | human gut metagenome | material: faecal | host: Homo sapiens
TATATACAAAACTAAGTCGTCGTGAAATGGAGTATAACACTTACATTGCTGAAGCTACCGAAGAAGGATTTAACAATGGTCATGAAAAAGGATATAATGAAGGCCATGAAAAAGGCATGAAGCAAGGCATGGAAGATGGTATGAAACAAGGCATTGAGCAAGGTATTGAGCAAGGTATCAAAGAAGGTATCAAAGAAGGCATCAAGGAAGGAATCAAAAAAGGCAACAAGCAAGCCAAAATTGACATGGTCAAAAAAATGCTAAAAGAAAATGTCGACATTGATATAATTGCCAAAGTATCTGGCCTAACCAAAGAAGAAATAACAGAGTTAAACAAATAACTCTGTTATTTTAGTTTACATTAAAGTATATTTTATCTTTAAAAATAATCATTAATGCTGTATAATTATCTTAGGTGATAAATAAAATGAAAAAAGTATTGTTATGTATTATGGATGGAGTAGGACTCCGTAAAAATTCTTTAGGAAATGCTTATCTTAATGCTAATACTCCAACATTAGATAGTCTCATGAAGGAGTACCCCCATATAAGTCTTGAAGCATCCGGAGAACATGTTGGTCTTCCAAAAGGCCAAATGGGTAACTCTGAAGTAGGGCATTCCACTATTGGATCAGGAAGAGTTATCTATCAATCATTAGAAAAAATTAATAAAAGTATTGAGGATCATACATTCTTTAGTAACAAAGAAATATTATCTGCTATCAGTCATGCCAAAGAAAATAACTCACGCCTTCATCTAATTGGCTTACTAAGTGATGGTGGAATTCATTCACATATTAACCATCTTTTTGCCTTATTAGATATTTGCAAAGAACAAAATTTTACCAATATTTATATTCATGTCATTACTGATGGACGTGATACCGCTCCAGATTCAGGCCTTAAATACATAGAGTCTCTAGAAGTAAAATTAAAAGAATTGGGTTTTGGTAAAATAGCCACTCTTTGTGGTCGTTATTACATGATGGATCGCGATAATAATTATGATCGTGTAAAATTAGCCTATAACATGCTAGTAGAAGGCACTGCTCCAAAATATGAAACTGCAGCACTAGCATGGCAAGCTAATCAAGATAAAAATATAACTGATGAATTTATCATGCCATCACTAATTGAAGAAAAAGGCCTCATCAAAGATAATGATGCCATTATAACATTCAATTTTAGACCAGATAGATTAAGAGAGTTATATTCATGCCTAACTAATGAATCATTTCCATCTTTTCAAAGAACAATTCTTAAAAATATCAAATTAGTAACCATGATGCCTGTAGCAGACACAGTTATTTGTACTAATGCCTTTGGATATGAAAATCTAGATAATGTTCTAGGAACAGTCATAGCCAACCACAATCTATCTCAATTAAGAATAGCAGAAACTGAAAAATATGCTCATGTTACTTATTTCTTTGATGGCGGTAAAGAACTAGATTTAGCTAAATGTAAACGAATTTTAATACCTAGCCCAAAAGTAGCAACATACGATATGCAACCTGAAATGTCTGCCCCTGAAATAACTAATGCTCTTATCAAAGAATTAGCTAATCATCCTGATTTAATTGTATTAAACTTTGCTAATGGTGATATGGTAGGACATACTGGAGTGTATCCAAAAGGTATTATCGCCGTAGACACAGTTGATACTTGTATTAAAAAAATCCTTGATCACATTGATCTTAATGAATATACTGTAATTATTACTGCTGATCATGGCAATTGTGAACAAATGATTAATGATGATGGAACTATTAATACTGCTCATACTACTAACTTAGTACCATTTATCGTACTAGATAAAAATATTAAACTAAAAACATTACCTAATAGTTCACTTGCTAATATAGCTCCTACAATCTTAAAAATAATGGATATAGAAATTCCTAAAGAAATGACTGGTACAAGTTTGATATAAAAACATATTAATTGATTTAAATTACTAAATATGTTAAAATTTATAATAGTAACTATTAAAAAACGTAAGGAAGATATTATATGAGAAAAAATAAAAGGAAATATCAAAGAAAATCTTTATTTAAAAAAGTAATTATCTTAATAGTAGTACTATTGTTAGGAACATTTGGGATCTATTATTTCATCCATGAAGAAACCCTAAAAAAAGAAGAAGAAAAAGTAAAAGAACAAGAGATAACTATTAAATCTCATTATAATGAGTCTGTCGTTACTAATGAAAAAGTTAAAATATACAAAAAAATAAACAATCAATATGAAGAGTCAGGAGAAATAAACAAAGGAATAGAATTATCTCTTGAAAAGCAAGATGTTACCATAGAAGATACTTATTTTAAAATAACAAACTTACCAGAGGAATATTATATATACTATTCTAAAGTCACTCCAATTGAAAAATTAACTACTACTAATAGTGATAGGTATAAAAGATATATTCCATTTAATAAAAATATCATAACAAAAGAAAAAACCAGTTTCTATGATGAAAATGGAACCTTACAATACACTATAAATAAATCATTTGATTTACCGATAATCGTTAATGACAATCCATTATATGGAGTTGAATATAATGGACAATTGCTTTATGTAAAAAATGAAGATATCACAGAAATTAAAGATAATCAAAATACTACCTTATCAAATACTAAGGGAGTTTCTGTGTTAAATTATCATTTTTTCTATGATGAAAATGATTCAAAAGAAAGAGCATCATGTAATCAAGAAATATGTCATTCTAAAAAACAATTCAGAACACATTTAGAATATATCAAAGAGAAAAATATTTTAACTTTAACGATGAAAGAACTTGAATGGTATATAGATGGAAAAGTCCAACTACCTAGAAGTGTTGCCATTACTATAGATGATGGTTGGATGAGCGGCCATGGAGTAGAATTACTAAATGAATATAAGCTTAATGGCACTGTATTTCTAATAACAAAATCATATGATCCACAGTGGATTGTCTCTCCGTATGTTGAGGTCCATTCTCATAGTGATAATTTACATAGAAATAATATTTGTAATAAAGGCAATCAAGGAGGAGCAATTCTTTGTGATGACAGTGATTCCATTATTGCCGATCTAAAATTAAGCCGTGAAAAGCTATCAGGATCTACTGTTTTTTGCTATCCCTTTTACGACTACGACGCTAGAGCCATGGAATTAGTGAAAGAAGCTGGATTTACTATGGCCTTCGTGGGTGGAGAATATCGCAAAGTAGTAGTTAATGATAATAAATATAAATTGCCAAGATATGTAATTGGTACATGGACGACACTAGAAGATTTCAAAAGATATGTTGCCAGCTAGAAAGGAGTACATTGTTGCATGGATACTAAAAAGAAAATAACTACAAACTATATATATAGTTCACTATATCAAATAATACTAATTATTGTTCCGTTTATTACTGCTCCATATCTATCAAGAACATTACAACCAGATGCAGTAGGAATTAATAGTTATGTAAGCGCTGTCGTAAAAATATTCTCGTTACTAGGATTAATTGGTTTAAATAATTATTCTATTAGAGAAATAGCATATGTAAGAAATGACAAAGAAAAAATGCGCACAGCATTCTCTGAATTAATAAGTTTAAGAACAATTTGCTTTATCATAACTTTTATTATCTATATGATATATGCACATTTTTCAAAATACGAAATATACTTATACGTTCAATTAATAGCATTGTTCTCTGCTTTCCTAGATATATCTTGGCTTTATATGGGATTAGAAGAATTTAAAGTAACAGTAACTAGAAGCATGATTGTAAAAGTAATAAATGTTATTAGTATCTTCTTACTTATTCATGGCCCAGAAGACTTATGCCTCTTTATGTTTATATCAACTGTCTTTACCGTAATAGGAAATTCCATTTTGTATTTAGGAGTAAAGAAAATAATTGGAAAACCAAACTTCAAAAACATGAATATAAAAAGACATGTTTTACCAACTATTAAATTATTCTTACCAGAAATAGCATCAGTGGCTTTCCTCCAATTAGATAAAGTAATGATTGAATACCTATCACCACTAATTAGTTCAGTAGGATTCTATGATCAGGCTGAGAGACTTGTTAAAGTGCCATTAGCATTAATAACTGCCTTTAGTACCATCATGCTTCCTCGTATATCGCATGAATTTAAAAGTAATCATCAAGATATAGTGAAAAAGTATATTACTTTTGCTGTCAAGTTTTCACTATTTCTAGCATTACCACTAATGTTTGGATTAATGGCTGTTTCTAAAACAATGATTCCGTGGTTTCTAGGAGATGGATACGAAGGAGTAATTTCAATCATGATGTTTATTAGTCCAATAGTGTTATTTAATTCGCTTTCATCAGTAAGTGGACTTCAATATCTAACTGCCACTAATCAAACAAAAATTTTAACAATATCATATATATCAGGAGCCGTCGCCGATATCATTATCAACTATTTCCTAATTCCAATATATGGAGCAGTAGGAGCGGCTATCGGTACAGTAGCGGCAGAATTTCTAATATTTTTAATTCAATATATATATATTAAAGATATCATAGATATCAAAAATTTATTTTTATCATTTATAAAATATTTTGTCGTATCAGGAATCATGTTTGCTGTATGTTATATCTTTGGTATAACCCACGCTAATACTATTCCTACAACATTAATTCAAATAATTCTAGGAGTCTTCATCTACTTTGGTATATTAATAATTTTAAAAGATGAAATGCTAAAAGAAATATTAAATAAATTAATTTCATTATTTCAAGACAAACTAAAAAAGAAAGCAAGGTAATAAAAATGAAAAAAACAGAAGCTAAGATTAAAACACTACTAATAGTATTTATGATAATTCAACCAATACTAGATAACTATCTTTTATATAGTGATGAAGTTATAGACTTTTTTGGCTTTTCCCCAACAACGATTCTAAGAATAGTTTTATTGGGGCTAATTGGAATATATTTATATTTTCAAAAAGAAAATTCCCAATCAAGAAAAGTTATTACTATCTATGCCATATTGGTAATTATATATAGTATTATCCATCATATAATAGGAAGTGGAATAGATAATTCTCTTATCAGTAGTAATTTCAAATATAATATCTTTGAAGAACTCTTCTACTTAGTAAGAATGATTCTACCATTCGTAACAGCATACATTGTATATTGTCTTAAATTGACAAAAGAAGAATTTAAAGAAGTAATTGTATATACATCACTAGTTATATCAATCATTATGTTAAGTTTAAATCTCTTTGGAGTAGCTAAAACCTCATATTTTGATGATTTTATTGAAGGAAACTTTTTTAAATGGCACGATAGCAAAATAGATCGATATATGTTAGCATCAAAAGGATGGTTTAATTCTGCTAATCAAATTGGTGGTCTCTTATTAATCTTGCTCTCCCTCTTAACATATTATGTTCTAGAAGATAAAAAAACCTCAGATTTAATCATATTATGCATGTTAATATTATCAAGTTTTGCCATCGGTACTAGAACAGCTTCATTAGGAGTAATAGTAATTCTCGTAATAACATTTATAGTATTTATTTTATTTAAAATAATAAAGAAAAAATCCTTCAACAAACGCGAAGTAACCTTCTCTAGTATTATTGCTATCTTTTCATTATTAGTATTTACATACGCCCCAATAGTTAACTGTACTTCCAATAATTATAAATGTATCTTGCATATAGGATCCACTATTAATGATATCTCTAACAAAGGAGAAAAACTCAATGATATTGAATATGATGGAAGCCCAATTTGCAGTTTCATAAAAAAGACTTCCACTGATAGCAAATACTTCAAAAATATTTATCCATGTGAAGAAAATATTAATTTCTGGACATCATTTGTAGATAATCGTACATATACCAACATGGATAATCGCTTAATAGAAACTCTTATTATGCATGACGTATATTCAAAAATTGACACTTCCAAAGTAAATTATTTTGGTATGAGCCGTAGTAGACTACTAAGTGCTGAATTCTATTTAGAAAAAGATATAATCGTTCATTATTACACACTTGGTATTCTAGGATTAATAATATTTATTTTTCCATATATATTATGTTGTGCCTATATTGGCATTAAATCTCTCATCAAAAAAACATTATCACCATATTATATTAGCTTAATACTATCAATCATGCTTCCAATAGCCATATCCGTATTAACTGGACATATCTTAGATGAATTGATTGTATCAATATATTTAGGCTTTATTTTAGGATACTTATTAAGCCTTAAAGGAGAAGATTATTAATATGAAAAAAATTTTATTTGTCGTAGATGAACAAAAAATGGGTGGCGTATCAATTCTTTTAAAAGATATGATAAAAGTTATTGATAAGAAAGAAAATTCTATCACCGTACTAACATTACATAATAACGGTGATTCCTTAGAAGATTTAGGTAGTGATGCAAAATTAATTTATGGAACAAAATTCTTTGAAGTTATTGACTTACCACTAAAAGAAGTTCTTCAAAGTCATAGTATCTCTAAAATATTAAAAAAAGTATATCTTGTATTTCTTATGAAGACTGGTTTAATTTCATCAAAAATAAAAAAAGAAAGAAAAAAAATATTTGAAAGAGATGACTTTGATATTGAAATTGCTTTTAAAGATGGCTTTACTGCTTTATTTACCATCTATGGCCCTAGCAAAAAGAAATTACATTGGTTGCACTACGAATATAAAAAATGTAATGCTAATGGCAATTATTATCACTTATTCAATAAAATACTTCCAAAATACGATAACATAATAGCTGTATCAGAAGGAGTAATGAATGATTTTAATAGTATCTATCACCTAGAAGATAAAACACTAGTCATCGAAAATCTAGTACCCGAGGATAAAATAATTACAAAGTCACGTGAAACAGTTTCCTTATCACTACCAACTAACCGTATAAACATAATAAGTGTAGGACGCCTTCATATTCAAAAAGGTTATGATAGATTAATTATTGCTATGGCTAATTTAAGTAAAAAAGATCAAGCAAAAATAAATATTGATATATATGGAGACGGTCCAGAAAAAGAACACCTATCAAACCTAATTAACGAAAATAAAATTAAAAACATTACCCTAAAGGGAAGAGTAGATAACCCATATAAATACTTAAAAAAATATGATTTATTTATTATGCCGTCTCTCTATGAACCATTTGGTCTTGTCATAGTAGAGGCTCTAACCCTTCATGTACCGGTCTTAGCCTGTGAAAATTCTGCAACCGGAAAATTAATTAATCATGAATTAAACGGATATATAACCCCTAATAGTGTAGAGGGAATAACTGCTGGATTAAAGTATATTGCAAACAATCCTGACAAAATCAAAGAATATAAAAAGAACCTAAAAAACTATCACTATGATAATACTGAAATTATCAAGAAAATAAATAATATTTTGAAATAGGAGTATTTATGAAAAAAATAGTAAAAAAAATATGGCTTCCCATAAAAGAAGTATTAAAAAAAATAAGAGATTTTCTCTATCGTAATCCCATAACAGAGCATGTAATAAAGGTAAAAGATCAAATATTACTTGAATCAAAACCGGATTTTTCAGATAATACATATGCTCTTTATCAAGAAATGTTAAAACATAACTATCAAGATAAGTATCAAATAATATGGTTAGTAACAACTGATGAAATACCAGAAGTTAATCAAAATCCTAAAATAAAATACTTTAATGTTAATAAAAAAGGACCAATAAATAAATTAAAGTTCCAATATTTATTAAATTCATCTAAATATATTATTACTTGTAATCGTGTCTTTAAAAGAAAGACTAATAGACAGACAATAATATATTTAAATCATGGTTCACCATTAAAAGATCTAAAAAAATTAAAAATGAATTATAGTACTGTTAGTGAAAGTATTACTATGTCAAAATATTTTGTCCCTGAAGACTCAAAAAATATGAATATTGATCCTACAAAATTTTATATAAATGGCTTTCCAAGAAATGATGATTTATTAACGACAAATAATAAAATAAAAAAAGTATTTAATATAAATAAAGAAAAAATCATTGTATGGTTACCAACATTTAGAGTATATGAGGATGCCAAAAGAATAGACTCAGATTTTCAAATGCCGCTAGGAGTACCTATAATATATAATGAAGTAGAGCTTAAAAAACTAAATGATTATCTTGTTAAAAACAATGTAGTAATAATCTTAAAACCACATTTTGCCGCTAATATTAACAATATCAAAATACAAAAACTAAGTAATTTTATCATCACCAATAATAGTTTCCTAAATCAAAATGGAATTAGTCTATATAGTCTTCTTGGAGTATCAGATGCTCTAATAACTGATTATTCCTCAGTATACTATGACTATTTAATTAAAAATAAGCCAATCGCTTTAACCTTAGATGATTATGAAAATTACAAGAAAAATACCGGATTTTTATATGACTATAAAAGCATCATAAAAGGTTATTATGTATATGACAAAAAAGATTTATATAGTTTTATTGATGAAATAAAAGAATCACTTGATACCTGTAAAAAGAGTCGTGAAGAAACGATTAAATTATTAAATTTAGATACAAAAGGTAATTATAGCAAAAAACTATTTAAACACCTAGTAGATAAATACCATTTCTAGTGTATTCCTTTGTTGACAAACTTTGAGCCAACATATATAATAAAATTAACAAAACAAAGTAGTTAGTAAGGAGTTGTAATATGATATATGGAGCTATTTTAGCTAGCGGAAAAGGTACAAGAATAAAAGATGGAATTGTCTTACCTAAACAATTTAGAGAACTAGGAGACATGCCAATCATTATTCATACCCTTAAAAGAATGCTAAAAATAAAAAAATTTGATAAAATATACATTGCAGTAAGTGAAGAATACTTAGAATATATGAAAGACTTAATCAAAAAACATATTGATAGCACATTATCCCCAAATATAGTTATTATTTGTGGAGGAAAAGAAAGAATGGATACTATTGATAACACAATTAATAGTATTACAAAAGACAATGGAGTAGGAGAAGATGACGTTATCTTAATTCATGATGCTGTCCGTCCTTTCGTTACCGAGAAAATATTAAATGATAGTATTGAAGCTGCCAAAAAATATGGTGCTGCCGTTGCAGCAGAGCCAGTTAGTGATACCTTATTAATATCAAAAGAAGGACTAGTCGTAGATGAGATTCCCCAAAGAAGTTTGTATTATAAAGGTCAATCTCCTGATAGTTTTAATTTAAAATTATTTATTGAGTTATTATCCAAAATTACTCCAGAGAATAGAGCAAAAATTACAGGAACATCACAAATATGTACAATGAATAATTATCCAATACATATGATACCTGGAGATGAAATAAACTTTAAAATAACAACAGCATCTGATATAGTAATGGCAAAAAATATCGTAAAAGGAGAAGATTATCATGATTAGTATCGAAAAAATACCTAATAAAATGTCTGCTCTAGTATTAGAGGGAATTGGAGACTTAAGATTAGAAGAAGTAGATATTCCAAAATTAGAAAAAGATATGGTCTTATTGAAAATTAAATGTTGTGGAATATGCTCTAGTGATATAGAAAGAGTCTTTATAAATGGTACATATCATTTTCCAACAGTTCCAGGTCATGAATTCTCAGGACAAATAGTAGCAGTAGAAGACAAAAAAGATGAATCTTTATTAGGTAAAAACGCCTGCGTCTTTCCATTACTTCCTTGTATGAAATGTGATGCCTGTCAAAAAGAAGAGTACGCTCAGTGCCGTAACTATAATTACTTTGGTTCAAGATGCGATGGTGCCTTTAGTGAATATCTCGCTATCCCCAAATGGAATCTAATCATTTTTGAAGATCTTCCATATGATATAGCTAGCCTCTGCGAGCCATCAGCTGTTGCCCTTCATGCTGTAAGAAGAGTAGAAGTAAAACCTAATGATAAAGTATTAGTAATTGGTACAGGTACAATAGGCATTATTGCCAGCATCATTTTAAAACATTTAGGAGCTGACGTCTATATCAGTTCAAGAAAGCCAAAGATAAGTCAAATGCTTGAAGATCTAAATATAAAAGTTTTAGATGGCACAAATCTAGAAAAGTCCATGGAAGAAGCTAGTATTCTAGGATTTAGCCATGTCTTTGAAGCAGTAGGAAGTAATCAGGCCATTACTGAAGCTATTGATTCCTGTGATAATTTTGGCTCTGTAGTATTAATTGGAAATCCTAAAGAAGACCTAAAAATTCCTAAAAAAACTTATTGGAAAGTATTAAGAAAACAATTAACCTTAACTGGAACATGGAATTCCAATTATAATAGTCATATAAATGATTGGAAAGACGTTCTGGAGTTTCTTAAAGATAATCAAGAATCATTAAAAAAGGTTATCACACAAAAATATCCCTTAAATGAATACCAAAAAGCATTTGAAGACTTAAGAGATAAAGATACTTTTACTATAAAAGTTACATTTGAAAATAAATAATGAGGTGTATTATGAAAAAAGGAAAACTATCAGCATCAATGATGTGTACAAGCATAGATAAAATATTTTATTACTTAACAGAATTTAAAGAAAACAATCTTGAATTATTACATATTGATGTCATGGATGGGGATTTCGTTCCAAATTTAGCATTAGGTACAGACTATGTAAAAAGTCTAAGAAGAATAACTGACATCCCCTTTGACTATCATTTTCTAGTAAAAAATCCTCTAGAAAAAATGACTTGGTACGAAATAAGAGAAGGAGATCAAGTCGCCTTCCACTATGAAGGAAACAATGACATTCAAAAATGTCTTAACTACCTAAAAAGATTAGGAGCCAAAAAATTTATTGCCATAAATCCCGAAACTAATTTTGAAGTTTTAATACCATATCTAAATCAAATAGATGGTATTCTTGTAATGACAGTTACCCCAGGATTTGCTGGATTAAAAATAGTAGATACTTCATTTGAAAAAGTAAAAAATATATATAAATATCTAGAAAAGCATAATAAGACAGATATTGAAATAGAAGTAGATGGTAATATTACTATTGAAAATGCAGCTAAATTATACAAATTAGGGGCTAGCATCTTTGTATCAGGATCTTCATCATTATTCTCTAAAACAGAAGCTCCCGTAAAAGATATTATTAAAGCTAAAAGATCCGTTATTGGATGGAAATATCCTGATAGGAGATAATATGAGTAAGATAAAAGTAAGTGTAATAGTCCCTGTATATAACGTTGAAGCATATCTAGAAAAGTGCCTTGATAGTCTAGCCAATCAAACACTAAAAGAAATAGAAATAATCGTTGTCAATGATGGCTCTCCTGATAACAGTCAAAAAATAATCGATAAATTTGAAAAAAAATATCCTACTATTAAAGGATACACTAAAACTAATGGTGGTGTTTCCTCTGCCAGAAATTACGGAATATCCTTATCAACCGGTGAGTACATTGCTTTTGTAGATGGTGATGATTACGTAAATGCTGACATGTATGAAAAAATGTATCAAAAAGCCAAACAAGGTAATTATGACATTGTAGTATGTGACTTAAATTATGTATACGAAGATGGTAGTATCAAAAGGGTAAGCTCAAAAATCGAAAAAGATACTACCGATATTAAAAAGACTTATGTCAACATGTATCCTTGTGTATGGAATAAAATATATAAAAAGTCACTATTTAATAATAATATCTTATTTAAGGAAGGAGTTTGGTTTGAAGATGTTGATTTTCTCTACAAAATATTCCCATATGTCAAAACTATTGGCGTTGTAAAAGAGCCATTAAATCAATATGTTCAAAGAAGTGGCTCTATTACTAAAACATTTGATAAAAGATTATACAACTACATAACTAACTTTAACGATCTAATAAAATTCTATCAAGAAAACAACTTATATGATGAATATCAGAAAGAGCTAGAATACTGTTACGTTCGTTATCTATATGCTACATTTATTAAACAGGCTACTAATTATAAAAAAGAAGAATACAATACTGCGGTAAAAGAAGCTATAAAAAATGTAAAAGAGCACTTTCCACACTATAAAAAGAATTCATATTTCTATCAAAGCCCTAAAGGAATATATCTTTTATTATTTAATAAGATGATAGCCAAATTCTTATACAAATTAAGAAATAGATAGGAGTGTACAAATGAAATTATCATTAATTATTCCTTGTTATAATGAAGAAAAAAATATCTCTTTATTTTATAACGAAGTATTAAAAACATTTAAAGATAAAAAAATATCTCTTGAACTAATATTTATTAATGATGGATCAAGTGATAATACAATTGATGAACTAATAAAAATAAGTAAGAAAAAAGATTTCACTATTAAAATTATTGATTTTTCTCGTAACTTTGGGAAAGAGGCCGGAATGTATGCCGGATTTAAGCATGCTACCGGAGACTATATTTGTGTAATAGATGCCGATTTGCAACAACCCCCCGCTTTAGTTTTAAAAATGTTAAATATCCTAGAAGAAAATGAAAAATATGACGTAGTTGCTGCATATCAAACCAAAAGACAAGATCCTTTCCTTAAAAAGCATCTTTCTAACGCTTTCTATAAAGTAATTAATAAGTTAACAGAAATAGAATTCAAATCAGGAGCCAGCGATTTCCGTTTATTTAGAAAAAGCGTTGTATCTTCAATACTAGATATAAAAGAATATTATCGTTTCTCTAAAGGAATATTTTCATGGATTGGATATAATACGTACTATATGGAATATGAACCAGCTCCACGTGCCAACGGAACTACCAAGTGGTCCCTAAAAAAACTATTCAAATATGCCTTTAACGGTATCCTATCATATACAACATTTCCTATAAAAATAGCTACCGTAGTAGGAGGCGTTCTCTCATTCTTATCATTTGTATATCTTTTAATAACAATTATTCAAAAATTATTCTTTGGAATAGCTGTAGAAGGATATGCCTCACTATTAGGAGTTTCCCTATTATTAGGAGGAATTCAACTATTATTTCTTGGTATCATCGGTGAATACATTGCTAGAATCTATATTGAAACCAAAGAAAGACCAATCTATATAGCAAAGAGGGTAATAAGTAATGAAGAAACAAAATAAAAAGAAAAAAGTAATGTTTATCTCATCAACTGGAGGGCACCTCGATGAACTCCTCCAATTACAAAAAATGTTTGATAAGTATGATTATACAATAGTAACTGAAAAAACAAAATCAAATCTTGGTCTAAAAAACAAATTTCCCCAAAAAGTTCACTATCTAGTATATGGAACTAAAGATAAAAAATTAGTGTATCCTTTTAAACTTCTATATAATTGCTTTAAATCATTAGCTCTATATATAATAGTACGGCCAAAATACATAGTATCTACAGGAGCTCACACCGCTGGGCCTATGTGTTGCATTGGCAAAATCTTTGGAAGTAAAATAATCTATATTGAAACATTTGCTAACTCCAAGACAAAATCAGTAACTGGTAGCCTTGTATATAAATTTGCTGACCTATTTATCGTTCAGTGGAAAGATATGTTAGAATTATATCCTAAAGCTACATATGGAGGATGGATATACTAATGAAAAAAATAAAACAAAATAAAAAACTACTATTTATAATACTCATTTTAGTAGTAACTTTATCATATTGTTCTTTTCATACATTTATTTCAAATGATGATTTTCCATACTCATTCTTTTATCGTGGTCCATTAAGAATCACTAATATTATCCAAGTAGTAAAAAATCAAGTAGCAGACTATTTTCATATAAATGGTCGTTTCTTTGTCCATATAATAGTACAAACTCTATTAATATTTAATAAAAATGCATGGTCAATATTAAATCCTATAGTAATAGCTATCCTATTATATATAATAACTAAAATAACTACTAATATAAAAGAAAATATCGAAGCATCAAAAATACCATACATCTATGCTACTTCTGCAATCCTTTTTCTCATTATGATAGAGTATAAATATATTATCTACTGGGTAGCTGGATCAGTTAACTATATCTGGGTATCATTAACACAACTCTTATTTATATACTATTATCTAAAAGAAGGTCTTAACAAAAAATATCTTTTAAATGCCTTTATCATTCTAGCAGTGAGCATTCTTCATGAAATGTCCCTTGTCTTACTAATAATAATAGTAATAGGTTCATTTATTCTAAATAAAATTAATAAAAAATCTACAGATAAAAAATATTTCTTATATGTAGTAGCCTTAATTTTAAGTGGCGCCTTTATCTTACTGTCTCCTGGTAACAGTAACCGTATGGCTGCAAATGAAGTATGGAATAATATGAATCTTATAGAAAAGATATTTACTTCATTACCAGTAGTATCAAAAAATCTCTTTAACTTAAGAAATATATATAATATTATTCCAGCAATTTATCTAATAAGTATCATCTATGCTAATATAAAAATAAAAAATAAAATAAGCTTAACCTTATCATTAAGCTTACTAATTATATCATTATTATGTTTAATAATTGATAACAGTATTATCTATATCATCTTATCAATCATATCATTTATATCACTAGCATACCCTTGCATATACTACAAAAATTATAGCCTTATCATCACCACATTAGGATTCTATGCTATGGTATTTTCTACCATAATAACTCCAAATTATGCTGATGGTAGACCAAACTTATTCTTTGATATTTATAGTATAATTATTATTCTTGTATCCTTATCAGATTTAATATCATCTAAAACTGCAAAAACAATAATATTATCTATTCTTGCTATTACCTTAGTACATGAAGTATATATCTATTATAGCCTTAGTATTTATCATAAATCCAGATTAGCAAATATTGAAGAGTGCCGTATAAATAAATGTCAAACATTAAATTTAAAACTAATCCCTTCAAAATATCAAAAATATCATATTGATATAAATTCACCAAAAGATAAAGAATATTATACATATCAATATTTCATTCAATATTATTCTTTACCAGAAAATATAGAAATAAACTATTATGAATAGGAGATAAAAAATGATTTTAGTAACACTAGGAACTCAAGATAAGAGCTTTAAAAGACTCTTAGATGCCATTCAAAAACAAATAGATCTTGGTAACATTAAAGATAAAGTCATCGTTCAAGCAGGATGCACAAAATATCAAAGTAAAAATATGAAAATATTTAGTTTAATCGATCGCGACGAATTTTCTAAACTAATAAAAGAATGTGATTTACTAATTACTCACGGAGGAGTAGGCTCAATATTAACAGGATTAAAAAACAATAAAAAAGTTATCGCTGCCGCACGCTTAGAAGAATATAAAGAACACACTAATAATCATCAATTAGAAATAATCGAAAAGTTTGTTAATAGTGGTTATATTCTAGAATTAAAAGATTTTGATAAATTAGATGAAGTTCTAAAAAAAGTCAAAGACTTTAAACCTAAAAAATATAAGAGTAACACTACTGAAATGATTAAACTAATCACTAACTATATTGATAATAATTAAAGGAGATAATTATGAATAAATTAACAAAAGCAATAATCATTATCATAACTATAGGATTACTAATAGGCTTATCAGGAATAATATATCTATTATTCATACAAGAAGATAAAGTAGCAGTCCTAACATTCCATAACATTGAAGACAAAATAACTGAGGAAAATACCGTAAATATCAGTACAGCCAAATTTGAAAAATATATTAAATGGCTTTCTAAACACGGATACACTAGCCTTAGTATAGATGAATTCTATGAATGGAAAGAAGAAGGTAAAAAAATTCCTAGAAAGAGCATTTTAATAACTTTTGATGACGGCTGGGAAAGTTTTTATCAAAAAGCTATTCCAATCCTAGAAAAATATAATATGAAAGCTACCGTTTTTGTAATATGGAAGTATACTGAACAAAGTACCGTTGAAAATAACGGAATATACATGACAACAAATGAAATAGAAGACATTCAAAAAAATCACCCAACAATAACTATAGCATCTCATTCACATGGCCTACACATTAAAGAATTAGCTATGAGTAATAATTATGAAACATATGATAAAGATCTAAAATATGTTAAAAATACATATGGAGACAATATCAAATATTATGCTTATCCATTTGGTAGAAGAACTGATAATTATATTAAAGCCTTAAAAGATAATAACTATTTATTAAGTTTTACTTTTGGCCCATATGATTTTGCTAGAGTAGGGGATGACTCATATCAAATCCCTCGTATGGGTATTTTCGAACCAACACAAGATTGGAAATTCAAATTAAAAATGTTTCTAGAAATATAATATATAATTATTGCTAAAGTATACAAATCATGCTATACTTATATCGGTGATAATTATGGCTAATAATAAAAAGAAAAAAAGATTATATCGTATCGAAGATGGTTCAAAAATCTTCGGAGTATGTGGCGGCATTGCTGAATACTTCGATGTAGACCCTACATTAGTAAGAGTTATTTGGATTATCTTCTCTTTAGTATATGGCTGTGGCATCCTTGCATATCTAATTTGTGCATTATGCATGCCTAAAGAGTCTGAAGTAAGATAAAATCTATCTGTTATCCTCGTGATAACAGTTTTTTCTTTAAAATTATCTCTTTTCCTTTACTTTTTCTCCCCATTTATAGTATAATTATTTTGGTGCTAATAATGCCAGCCTGGCGGAATGGTAGACGCGATAGACTCAAAATCTATTATCAGTGATGGTGTGAGGGTTCAAGTCCCTTGGCTGGTACCATTTTTTATGTCGATTAACCTCTCCATGAAAAGAGAGTTTTTTAATACCCAAATTTCCCCTCATCACCGTCAAATATCCATAAATTTCTTTACATATCTCTTCCCATTATGCTATAATTATTATATGTATAAATGATATATGAAAGGATAAAAAAGGATGGAACAAGAAATATTAAAAATATTAAAAGAAAAGAAAAATACCAGTCTCACTAGTATTGAAATAAATGATTACCTAGGACTTAATAGTGTCACTGATTATGTTGAACTAGAAAAAGTCTTAGATAAACTATGCCAAGAAGGAAAAATTTACTATAGCGAAAAGAAAAAACGCTATACTCCCATTGAAAACACTAACTTCAAAACAGGCCGCTTACTAGTAAACCCTAAAGGATATGGCTTTGTTGTACTAGATCCAAGTTTCAATGAAGAAGATGTCTATATCAAAGGAGTTAACCTTCTAGATGGCCGTAATAATGATATCGTCGTCATAGAAATAATAGATAAATCTACTCGTGAAGGAAAAGTAGTTCGTATCCTAAAAAGAGATGATAGTATCCTAGTAGGAGAGTTCTATGAAAAAGATGGCATGTCTTATGTCAAACCAGATAAAAGAGAATATCAAGATATCTATATTCCTGAAGGCTTAACCAAAGGAGCCGTACCAGGACATAAAGTTTTAGTAAGCCAAAGAAATGATGACCATGAATATACTGGAGAAGTAATAAAAATAATTGGTCACAAAAATGACGTTGGAGTAGATATTCTCTCATTCGTATACCAATATGAATTTAATCCAACATTCCCAGATGAAGTAATTGCCGCTACTGATGAAATACCTACTGAAGTTAACCCTACGGATATAGAGGGTAGAGTAGACCTTCGTGATAAAACTATCTTCACAATTGATGGAGACGATACCAAAGATATCGATGATGCCATCAGTATTCAAAAAATATCTCCTGACGTATACGAACTAGGAGTCCATATTGCTGACGTTTCCCACTATGTAAAAAAGGATAGTATCCTTGATAAAGAAGCTTATGAAAGAGGTACCAGTGTTTATCTCGTAGATAGAGTTATCCCAATGATCCCTCACAAACTATCAAATGGCATTTGTTCTCTAAATCCTAATGTTGATAGATTAGCCTTATCATGTGTTATGAATATTAATAGCAAAGGCTATGTCATAAAATATAAAATATTCCCATCCGTTATTCGTAGTAGAAAACAAATGACCTATAACTGTGTCAATCAAATTCTAGAAAAAAATACTACTCCTGAAGGATATGAACCATTCGTTAATGACTTAAAACTAATGAATGAATTATCTAATATCCTAAGAAAAAAGATGGTTAACCATGGTTATCTAGAATTTAATCGTCCAGAAGCTAAAATACTCGTAGATGAAGAGTGTCATCCATATAAAATAGACTTGCGTTATCAAGGAACCGGTGAAAAATTAATTGAAAACTTCATGATAGCAGCTAATGAAACCGTCGCAGGATTTGTCGAAGATAAAAAATTACCAGGTATCTATCGTGTTCACGATAAACCTAACAAAGATAAACTACAAGTATTCTTGAAATTCTTAAACCTAAAAGGCTATAATCTAAAAGCTGATATCAATAAATTTAAAGCAACTGATTACCAGCGCCTTCTAAAAATGCTAAAAGGTAGTCCTGAAGAAGTAATTCTTAATACTCTAGCTATTCAAACAATGGCAAAAGCTAAATATTCCGATATAAATATTGGTCACTTCGGTATTGCTTCAAAAAGATACTCACACTTTACAAGTCCTATCCGTCGTTATCCTGACCTAACTTTACACCGCCTAGTCAAAGACTATTCTGGCGATTCACCAAAGAACGTTTCATATTGGTCTAATCATCTTTTTGATATTGCTTTTCATTCATCTAAGAAAGAACAAGATGCTATCGATTGTGAACGTGACGTTGATAAAATGAAAAAAGCTGAGTATATGGAAAATCATATCGGAGAAAAATACGATGGCGTTATCAGTGGTGTATGTGAATTTGGTTTCTTCGTAGAATTAGCTAATACCGTTGAAGGCCTAGTACGTCTAGATAGCCTTGCCGGAGATTACTTTATCTATAACAAAGAACTAAATGCTATCCTTGGTAAAAATAGCAAAGCCCGTTACATGTATGGCGACTCCGTAACTGTCGAAGTCATTAAAGCATCTCATGAAACCTCTCAAATAGACTTTGCCCTTATCAAAAACAATACCGTAAGAGATACTGCTCCTAAAATGAACAAATACTTTGCTAAAAAAGCTGCTGAATCATTAAATAAAAAGAATTCAAATAAAAAAGAAAAAAATAAACACACTAATCAAGGAAAAAATAAACATGGCAAAAAGAACAAAAAGAAAAATAAATAAATATAAACTATCAGTAGGTATCCTTGTACTTTTAATTATTACCCTTATACCAATCTATTTCTTAACTAAAGATAATAATAATTTAAAAGATAATACCGTAAATAATCCTAGTACTAATCCCCCTGAAAACAAAGAAACAGTATATACTGCTAACATGATCATGGTCGGAGACGCTCTAGCACATGATAGATTATATAATGATGCCTATAATGGTACTACTTATGATTTTAAACCATATCTAAAATATATTAAAGAAAAAGTATCAACCTATGATATAGCGTATTATAATCAAGAAACAATTCTCGGAGGAACTGAAATTGGATTATCTAGTTATCCTAGTTTCAATTCCCCACAAGAATTAGGAGATGCTATGATAGATGCTGGCTTTAATCTTGTCTCTCTTGCCACTAACCACACCCTAGATAGAGGTAAAAAAGCCGTACTCTCATCCCGTGAATATTGGAATAAACAGTCTAGTGTACAAGCCGTTGGAAGCTATTCATCATATGAAGAAAAAGATGCAATAGAGTCAAAAATTCTAACCGTAAATAACATTACTTATGCCATGCTTAACTATACCTATGGCACAAACGGTATCCCTATACCAAATGGTGAAAATTATTTAGTAAATCTTTGGGATGACACAACCAACTATGAAAACTACAAAAAAGAAGTCGAAAAAGATATAAATCGTCTTCGTGATAAAGTAGATGTCCTTATTGTTGCCATGCACTGGGGACGTGAATATACCCATGAAGCCTTACCAATACAAAAGAAAACAGCCGAGTATCTTTCATCCTTAGGAGTAGATATCATCATTGGTACTCATCCTCATGTCATAGAACCCGTAGAGTATGTCGGAAACACCTTAGTCTTCTATTCATTAGGAAATTTCATCTCCGCCCAAACAAGTGATTCCTGTAGCAATTACAAATGCTTCATAGGACTCATGTCTTCTCTTACTATAACTAAAACCGTAAAAGATGGCACATCCACAATTAAAATAGATAATATTGAAAATGAACTAATTTATACCTATCATAAAAACTATCGTGACTATCTAGTTATCCCGTTTTCTAATCCCATTATCAAAGACTATTTACAAGATTATGAAAATGTGTATAATAAATATAGTGAAGTTGTTAAATCAAACGATGAACGTATCAAATTAGTACCCTTAAGCTAATAAATATAAAGGAGTGTATATATTATGGCTAATCGTAAAAGAAAAAAGAAAATAAATTATGGAAAATTATCTCTTGTTATCGTTATCATTCTCATTCTAGCAGGAGGCCTTACATTTGGTTTCATCAAAGGAAAAGATTTAATAAATAAAGATCCTATAGTAAAGCCTGAGCCAAAAGATGATAAACCAAAAAAAGAGACATATACCGCTAACATGATCATGGTAGGAGATGCCCTTATTCATTCTAGCGTATATAAGGATGCTAACCGTTTAGCAGGATACAATGGTTATGATTTCAAACCACAAATAGAATTAATTAAAGAAAAAGTAGCAGGTCATGAAATAGCATATTATAACCAAGAAACAATCCTCGGAGGAACAAGTCTAGGCCTATCTGACTATCCAACATTCAATTCTCCTCAAGAAGTAGGAGATGCTATGCTAGATGCCGGTTTCAATCTTGTATCCCTTGCTACTAATCATACTGCCGATCGTGGTAAGAATGCCATTTTAGCAAGTCGTGAATATTGGAATAAACAGTCTGGTGTACAAGCTGTCGGAAGCTATTCATCATCTGAAGAAAAACAAGAATTAGAAACAAAAGTTCTAACCGTAAATAATATTACTTATGCCATGTTAAACTATACATATGGCACAAATGGTATGCCTGTAGCGGCTGATTACCTAGTAAATGTATGGCCAACTGATACTGATCGTATAAACAATCCAGAAACTGACACCAAGTATCAAAATTATAAAGAAACCGTTAAAAATGATATTGCAGCCATTCGTGATAAAGTAGATGTCCTCATCGTTGCTATGCACTGGGGCGTTGAATATACTCATACACCAACTAAATATGAAAAAGATATGGCTGAGTTCCTATCAGAAAATAATGTCGATATCGTCATAGGTACTCATCCTCATGTAATTCAACCAGTAGAGTGGGTTGGAGACACCTTAGTCTTCTATTCATTAGGAAACTTTATCTCAGCTCAATATCAAAACCAAAGTACATGTACAAATTATAAATGTATGGTTGGATTAATGTCATCTTTAACTATCACTAAAACCGTTGAAGGAGACAAAAAAGAAATAACAATTGATAATATTCAAAATGAACTAATATATACATATTATAGTAATTGGCGTAACTTTAAAGTAGTACCATTCTCAAATAGTGAAATAAAGAATTATTTACCAAGTTATTCTAATACCTATAATACATATGCTAATATAATTAAGTCTGATGACCCTAGAATAACTACTGTTCCTCTAGCAGACTAATAAAAAAGAAAGAGAGGCGTCTTATGGAAATATTAAATCGTCAAGCAAATCACAACTATTTCGTTACTGATACATATGAAACAGGTATTGTCCTAACAGGTACTGAAATAAAATCCATTAGAGCAGGTAAGTGCAATATCAAAGATAGCTATGCTATTCTCAAAAATAATGAAATATATCTCTTAAATGCTCACATAAGTCAATATGATAAAGGTAACATTTTTAACCATGAAGAAACTCGTACTAGAAAGTTATTACTTCATAAAAACGAAATCCTAAAACTAAATAATAAAGTAAATATTGAAGGCTATACCTTGATCCCTCTCAAAATATATTTTGTCCGTGGACGTGCTAAAGTTCTCCTAGGAGTATGTAAAGGTAAGAAGACATATGATAAAAAACAAGCCTTAAAAGAGCATGATCTAGATAGAGAAATGATGAAAAATACTAAATTTCGCTAATTTTTGACGAATTTAGTATTTTTTTATTGAATATTCTTAAAAAGTTTGTTATAATCAATATTGATATTGAAGGGAGGGATATGGAATGTCTACAATCGTCAAGAATAATAATTTAGAGTTTGCTCTAAAGAAATTCAAAACAGAAACCGCTAGAAATGGTGTCCTTTCTAAAGCAAGAGAAAGAGCCGATGGTTATAAAAAACCAGGAGTTCGTCATAGAGAAGAAAAGAAAATTAATACAATTAATTCAAGAAAAAACAATAAAAACAAGTACTAGGAGGTAAGAGTATGACTTTATTAGAAAAAATAAATAATGACATGATTACCTACATGAAAAATAAAGATAGTTTTTCTCTAGGCGTTATCCGTATGGTAAAGGGTGCAATTCAACTAGAAAAAATCAATAAAAAAAGAGATTTGAACGATGAAGAAGTAATCGCAGTTATTTCTAAACAAATAAAAATGCGTAATGATTCCATCGAAGAATTCAAAAAAGCTAATCGTGAAGATCTAATTGAACAAAATGAAAAAGAAATTGCTATTCTTAAAACTTATATGCCTGAGCAATTATCTCTTGAAGAAATTAATAAAATTATTGATGAAGCCTTCAATACAGTTAATCCTACCAGTAGCAAAGATATGGGACTTATCATGAAAGAAGTCTCACCTAAATTAAAAGGCCGTGCTGATATGGGTAAGGTTAACATGATCATCAAAGATAAGCTTGCAAACCTATAATTAATTTTGGTATCATCTATAGAATTAAATCTAGTAATCACTTACATATATTAGATTTATGCCTAATTCTATAGTTTGATATATATAAAGCAATGTAACGAAACGCATTGCTTTTCTTATGCCTCAATAACTAAATAATCAAACATAGCATCTAGATATAGTGCGTCATTATTATTTATATAAGTAGGGGGATTAAAGCATAAAATTAAATAAAAAACAATCTAAACAACACAAGTCATTATTTCAAAAACCAATATCCAAAACGCAAGTCGCAACATAAAAACAAATCTCATATTCAAACGATAAAATCCAAAATCAAATTGTAATATTCAAATCAAATCACAATAAAAGAACAGCCAAGTACTTGAATACCTCAGTAATCGTCTACCAACTGTTCTTTTCATTTTCATAATAATACTAATATAAAATCAAAAATATTAATTATAAACTATGCACTGAATAAATCTATCTATCAACTTCAAACATGCACATTTCAAAACATATCTACTTCAAATATATTCATTCAAATTTTATATACCACAAACCCACTTACATTTTTAAAGTTCTAACCTTACCAAGAGGCTTCTCTAAAACTCTAGAATCTTCCACACCCATTACCTTAATCTTAAGTTCCTTATTAACTTCATCAATACCAAGTAGTTTAACTATTACCTTACTACCGACCTTAATATGTACTCCATTAGTCCAATCATAAAATAATTTTCTTTTCTTATCATACCTAATATGATCACCAAACGAATCTTTCTTAACAGTAACGTCCACTGAATTGATTCTTATCTTTGTTAGTTCACCAATACCAAGCACAACACCATAAAATTCTTCTCCAATATCCTTAATCATCGTATTTACAATAGCGTTCTTATCAGCCATACGTTCAGCTAAATCAGCATTTCTAGACATTTGTGAAGCCTTAATACAAAGTTTTTCTAATTCATTTTCCATCACATTATAATTAATACTAGCTATTTTCTCCGGTGTATCTATCAAAATATCTAAAATATAACTAACTAATAAGTCCATTAATCTTCTAATTGGTGAAGTAAAATGTGTATATAAGAATAATGCCAATGCAAAGTGTCCTAAAGCATCTGTAGAGTATCTCGCTCTTTTATTAAACCTAATAATGATAGAGCATAATATTTGATAATCTGGATCATCCTTAAGAGCCATAAGTATTTTTTGAATAATCGTCGGATCATCAACTTCTTTAACTGGCTTTATTCTCTTACCAAGTGCATTAAGCGTAGCAATAGCTTCATTTATCTTTCTAGTATCCGGACTCTCATGCACTCTATAAACACCAGGTAATGGTGAATAGTATATAAAGTTAGCAATTGATTCATTAGCAGCTATCATTAAAAATTCAATTAATTTCCTGGCAGGACTTTCTCCCATACTATGATATTCAATTAACTTGCCATCATCATCATATTTCTTCTCAAGTTCCATATTAGCATAACTATTCATGCCATTTCTTTCCATCCTGCTTCTAATTCTTAAAGCAGCTTCATTAAGTAGTTTTATAAAGTCCACATATTCTTCGTATCCATCAGGTACTTTCCCCTTAACCAAAATCTCATCAACGTCTTCATATGACATTTTCTTATTAGAATTAATTACTGACTTAACAACATTATAGTTGACAATATTACCATTTCTATCAATATCCATAATAGCAGTTTTAGTAAGACGATCTTCCCCTTGATTAAGAGAACATATACCATTAGATATAATATGATGAAACATATGAAATACTGAATTATTTAAATATAAACTAGTAGTTTTCTCACATGCTCTTTTAAATAACAAAGAACCAGGCTTTACATAATGAGCTACATCCGAAATATGTACATATACTCTAATAATATTATCATCTATCCTGCGAGCACTAACCGCATCATCCATATCCTTAGTATAAATCCCATCAATTGTACAAGTAGTTAACTCTCTAAAATCAACTCTTTTTGATAAATCCTCATTACTAGTGTCCTTTGGTATTCTAGATAATTCCTCTAAATATTCATCACTATAATCATTATCAAATCCATAATTCATTGCAATAATTATCTCATCCTTATTAGGACTATTCTTGATATCTAGTTTCTTTACCAATCTAGCATTACAGTATTCGTCCTCTTCATTAATATCAATATCTACAAGAATTATATCCCCATCAAGTACTTCTTTTAAATCATCCTTACCAAGACTAACCTTAATATTCTTGTGATAGGGGATAATCTTCTTAACTCCATCAACTATCTTAACCTCACAAGTAATATTCTTAATTCTTCTATCAATAATAGAAACTACTGAAGCCTCATCATTATCATTTAATCTAATAGCAACCACGTCATTAAGTAAAACTGCTTTACTAAGTTCATCATCAAGAATAGTATACTTCACATCATTATAGAAGATAACCTTGTTACCAGATAAAGTAGTACTAACTTCCCCAATAACTAAGTCATCAGGAAATAATTGATATTTGTTACCAAGTTGTAGTATCTTTCCATCAAGTTTTAGTTCTAAAATCAAGTTCTCTAAACTAATACTATCAACTTCCAATTTACTTTTTAGTTCCTTAAAACCAATTCTGCCATTTCTTTCCGCTATCAAGTTAATAATTTTTTCTTTTAAATCATTCATTAAATACACTCCATTACCCTTTAGTTAACTTAAATATAATCTAATATCATATAAATTACAATACACTTTACGCATATTTGATATTCTAAATTTTACCAATAGTTAATTTATTCCAAATCAGTGCCTTTTTCATATCTTTAATTTAATCAAAATAATCTCCATATACATCACAAAAATTATTCTCATTCTAATATCACATTCACACATATCAAATCCATCACTAACACCATTCATATATATTAACTTCAAAATACCCGTTATTTAATCAAAAATAATCCCCTTAGTTTACATAATTAACTAAATTTATCTTTTCTATTTATATATTATATGATAAAATTAAATTATAACTAACATACAAGGAGGATTTATATGAGATATGTCGGTACAGTGGTAAGAGGCATTAGAACTCCTATCATAAAAGAAGATACAAACTTAAGGGATACAGTAATAGATTCCCTAATGAAAGCAAAAGAAAGTGAAGGTTTTACCTTCCACGATCATGATATCGTTGCTATTACCGAAGCCGTAGTAGGTATATCTGAAGGAAATTACGTATCCGTAGATGATATTAGCAAAGACGTCACAAACAAATTCCCTGATAAAGAAGTAGGATTAGTATATCCCATTCTTAGTAGAAATCGTTTTTCTATGATCTTAAAAGGAATAGCTCGTGGAATGAATAAAATAACTATGCTCTTATCATTTCCAAGTGATGAAGTAGGTAATGGTATTATGGATGAAGATGCCTTATCAAATAGCCCATTCACTCTAGGAGACGTCATTAGTGAAAGTGATTATACAAAATATTTTGGTAGTTTTCTCCATCCATTTACAGGAATTAATATGGTAGATTTCTATCGTGATCTAATTCATAGCGAGAATTGTGAAGTAGAATTTGTTTTCTCTAACAATCCACGTGATATCCTAAAATATACAAATAACGTCATTAATTGTGACATTCACACAAGATACAAAACTAAAGAAACATTATCAGCCCTAGGAGCTCACATTCATGGCTTGTACGAAATTATGAATAGTCCTATTGACGGCTCTGGCTTTAACCCTGAATATGGCCTTTTAGGTTCTAATAAATCAACTGAAGAAAGATTAAAACTCTTCCCTAAAACTGGTCCTGTTTTAATAAAAGAGATCCATGACCGTTTATTTGAACTAACTGGCAAAGATATAGAAGTCATGGTCTATGGAGATGGCGCTTTCAAAGATCCAGTCGGACACATTTGGGAATTAGCTGACCCTGTAGTATCCCCAGCATACACTAAAGGCCTAGAAGGTACTCCAAACGAAATAAAACTAAAATACGTTTCTGATAATAAATTTGCTGATCTTCGTGGTGAGGAACTAGCTACAGCTATCAAAGAAGAAATTAAACATAAAGATTCTGATCTAAAAGGAAAAATGGTTACTCAAGGTACAACTCCAAGAAGATTAACTGATCTAATTGGCTCATTATGTGACCTAACTTCAGGATCAGGAGATAAAGGTACCCCAGTAGTATTTATCCAAGGATACTTTGATAATTATGCTAATGATTAATAATATATTATAGAAATACATGTAGAAATTCTTATATTATGTGCTGGTGTGAATCAATCAGCAATTATAAAATGGATACTTTCAAGTATTGTTTTACCTTTGCAGCCTGTGATGATCCAAGAGATACATATTATATTAGTATGGGAGCATTAAAATATGATGAAGAAAATTAAAATTAGTAAAATATTAATAAGTTTATTATTATGCATATTGGCAGTATTTATTATAATTTATTTTCAAGACAGTAATAAATTATCAAGAAAATGTAATGATGAATTTTTATATAATTTAGAGTCCCCTAACTCAGAATACAAAGTTAATGTTTATTTGTCTTCAGGTGGCTCAATTAGTGCTGATTCTATAAGAGTTCAATTAAAAGATTTAACAACTGGTGCTGTAAAAAACATTTATTGGGAATATCCGTGTAGCGACGTGCATGTTGAATGGATAAGTGAAAAAGAAATAAAGATAAATGATAAAATTCTTAATATTGAAACAGATGTGTATTATAAATATAATTAATAAAAAATAGAAAAAATAAAAGAAATTATTTTTAAATAGAAGTATCTGCGACAAGCAAACAGTATTCATGCAAAAAAGAACATTATATATCAAAGATTATTTGCAATTTTTACTAATAGTTTATGTATAAAACAACCCCATAAGGCTCATACAGTTAACCATCCTGTATAGGCCTTTTTTTCTTCATAATAGGACATTTCTTAACATTTTTCTAGGAATTTATTATATTTTATTGTATAATTAACTTAGAAGTAAATAACTAACAAACTAAAGAAAGGTGTGATAATCATGGTATCTATTGAAGATAACAAAATTAGTCCCACTAAAAAGATTCGTGATGATATCAAAATACAAGTAGTATATCTACCTCTAGAAAGTAAACTTGGTTATAAATATGATCCTACCGTAAGAGTAGGGGACTATGTCTGTATTGGCACCGTTATTGGTAAAAATCCCGTATCAGACATTCCTTTACTATCTACCGTTAGCGGTACTGTCGTAGGATTTAAAGAAAAATATATCTCTAATGCCAACTTAGTAGAATGCATTGTTATTGAGAATGATTTTAAAGAAAAGTATCTTGATAAAGTAGGTAAGAAAAAAGATATAACTAAATATAGTAAAGAAGAATTTATCTATATGTTAGCGCATCTTGGTATTACTGGTATGGGTGGCTCAGATTTTCCAACATATATCAAATACAATACTGATAAACCTCTTAAATATTTCTTAGTAAATGGTACAGAATGTGAAATATATGCCAGTGCTGATAGTGCACTTATGTATAATTATCCTGAAGAAATCCTTGAAGCCATTGACGCTATCATGGAAATAATGTCTATCGAATATGCCTACATTGCTATTAAAGAAACTAACACTAAAGTAATTAAACAATTCTTAAAATATATAAACACTTACCCTAATATCAAAATATATCCTATTATTGATGCTTATCCATGTGGTTATGAAAGAATTTTAACTGAAACTATTCTTGGTCTAACTTATGACCGTCTTCCTCTAGAAGTAGGAGCTATAGTTGATAATGTATCTACTATTTATGCTATCTATGAAATGTTAAAGTATCATAAACCATTAATAGAAAGAATTGTTACAATAGCTGGCCCTGGTATTAAACACCCTGCTAACTATCTAGTAAGAGTAGGTACCTGTCTAAGTGAATTAGTTTTAAAAACAGAACCATTTAATAAACTTGAAAATCCTCGCCTTATAGCAGGTGGTGCCATGATGGGAACCTCTATTCCTAGTGATGAATTAATTATCACAAAAGACTTAAACTGTCTTCTTCTCTTGAATGACTCCTGTCCACCACCAAGCCCTTGTATCAAATGTGGTAAATGTACTGAAGTATGTCCACGTGGCCTTATTCCATCAATGATTATCAGTACTAAAAAACCAAATAAAGAATTGCAAATAGATAAATGCGTTGGTTGTGGTTTATGCTCATATGTCTGTCCTGCCAAAATAGAAGTTCGTGATCTTATTAAAAAGATAAAGGAGGCCTCTCATGACTAATTTTATAACTGCTAATAAAACCTATGTTAAGTCTACCAATAGTATCAAAAAAATAAATATCACATACTTGTATACTCTAATTACATTTACCATCTATTACCTTATCTATTATCTATTTTTAAAAGATTACTCTCATATAATAGCATCATCAAAGTCTCTTTTAGTATTACTAATAACTGCTTTTATCTTTGAATATCTATCTAGATTAATTGATAAGTCTTCTTCATCTAGTTCCTTATCAAATACCTTATCTATCTCTCTAATTATCTTCTTGTTAACTAACCATCTAAATATCTTAGTATCTCTAATTTCCTTACTAATCTCTCTAATTATAAAAAAGACTACTAAGAATAGTTTCTTATCAAGCACTTTATATGGTTTATTATTTGCTTTAATTTATCAGTATGCTACTAATACCCCAAGTATCTTGCCAATACTAATCGAAGAGAGTAGCAAAGGCTTCCTAAAATTTCTTCTCATGCCCCCAATTAGCCCAATTATCTCCCTAGCTTCCTTATTCTATCTCTTTCATAAAAAAGTACTTAAGTACCCCTTAGTATTCTCATATTTTCTTACATATCTTTTAGTCATCTTATCATATAATCTTCTAAAAGGTACAGAAATATTCCAAATACTAAATATTCTTATAAGTAATAATATCTTATTCTTAAGCATTTATTGTCTAGCAGACTCTTATAAAAGCCCAACTATCTTTGAAGGAGAACTCATCTATGGTATAATTCTTGGCCTAATTACTAGTATCTTATCCCTTATAATCCCTGAATTATCTGCTATTATCACAATCATTATTGGATCATTTATCTTTGTAAAACCATTAGATAAGTTAAGTATAAAATTAAAATATCAAGAGAATACCTTTTCAAAAACTATCTATGTTTTAGTATTCTTATCATTATTAACCATTACTGCCTTATATTTCATATTTTAAAATATATTGATATTATCTTTATAAAGCTTTAATCTACAAGTTACACTTTAATATATTAAAGGAGAGTATAATGAAAAAAATTATAATTTTTATAGTAGTATGCCTACTTTTAACAGGATGTGGCAATAAAGATTTAAATACAAATAAAGACTTAAATAATCTTGATGAAATCCCAGAAGAAAAAATTTATACAAAAGTATCTGTCATGAGCGATTATTTAATTATTTACCCTGAAGATTTATATACCAATGCTAAATTAGTTGTTATAGGTAAATATATAGAAAAGGGTAATAGTTATATTGGACCTAGTGGTACAGCCAAGACCATTCATATGTTCAATGTAGAAAAAGTATTAAAAGGAGATTGTTCTAAGGAAAAAATTGGTGTTGGAATAGATGGTGGAATAGTTACACTAAAAGAATATATTAATAGTTTAAGTACTGAACAAATTAAAAAGCAAGGATTAAAAAATGTAGATCCAACAGATAAATACGTTAAATTTGAATTAACTGACGAAACGTCTAATAAAAGCAAAGCAACAAATGCTAGTAATATTGAAATAGGAAAAAGTTATATTTTATTTTTAGATTATGATTCATATAATAAGACAGACTATATTGCAACCGCTAATTATTATAGCGTATTAGAATTAAACGATAGTAAAATATATGATGAAAAAACACAAAACTATATTTTGATAGATAATTTAAATAAATAAAACTTAATAGGAGGACTAGAAATAGTTCTCTTTTAAATGTCTAGAAAGATCATAAAAAAATTGCACTCACAAGAAAGCACAATTTATATTCTTTATTTTATCATCATTATAGCAATACTTACTCCAACTACTAAAGATAGAGCTACTATCAATATTAATCCAGAAATACTACCAAATCCTAACTTACTACTAGGCTTTAATGTTTTAACTTTAGGTTTACTAATTGTCACTTCACTACTAATAGAAGGTCCACCACTAAGACTATTACCAGTTCCATCTCCCGTATCATATTCTTGTATATTTTCCTGTGTACTTAGTCTAATTCCCTTAAAGATATCCCTAACACCAAGTCTCATCATCTTATCACTAGTATTCATCCAATTAAGAAAAGCCTCTTCATATATTGTATCACTAACTAAATATACTTCCTGTCTCATTTTAACACCATTACTAAGCATTTCATTAAATACTTCCTTACATAACAGTATCATTGATATAGCTAATTCATAATACATTTTATCATCATTTATATCATTATTTCTAACTACTAAATATTCCGGTAATCTTGGTCTAACTATTAAAGCTCCAGAATCATTACTATATCCTTGAATATTCTTAATACTATTAAACATTTCTTCCTTATTTATATCAGTACTTGCTTTATTAGGAAAATCTATATATAATGAATAGCCTTCTACTTGATTATTAGGAATTCCAATCAAATACTCTTGAATATTATTATTTTCATCATTACTACTAGCACTATATATTGTATAATTATCATTCTTATCAATAACTATTCCCTTATAAGCACCCATATCTATTCACCTCTACTATAAAAAGTATATCATATTTTTAATATATTTGGTAGTCTTTTTATATAAATTTTATCATTTTTCTATGTAAAACAATAGTTTGCTTTTGCTACATAAATCCTTGACAAATAACGATTCTTATGTTATTATATATATCCGACTAAAGAAAGAGGTGCTTTTTCATGAAGGATTATTCTAAATATTTCAAAAATCCGGAATCATTTATTACTAATATAAGGACTACTGAGGAAGAAATAATTATTACTTTTGCTAATGGTAGAGAATGGACTTATGATTTAACTAGAGAAAATATTAATTGGCTATATCAAATATTAGAGTCTCAATATAGAGAAGTTATTGCTAATTCTAAAACAGTAACTAACAACCGTCTAACAAATATATTATTTTGGTATTTATTAGCATGTGCTATATCATTATTTGCAGTATTTGGGTTACCTATCATCGATAGTTCTATAATAATACCTGCTGATTTAACCATGCCTGTATTAGCTTTAAGTGGTGCTGGAGTATTAGGAACCATAATAAATGAAAAAGTAAAGAAGAATCATCAAAAGAGCATTGATACCTATGATAGTGTTATCTCTTCACTTGACGAACTAAAAGAAATAGTCCCTATGGAAGAAAATATCTTAAGTAATATATCTACTAGAGGACGTACATCACTTGCTACTGAACAATCCCTAGAAAATGCTCACTTAGTATCTACTGCATTCAATATAAATTGGGTTGATCATATGTCAAAAGAAGAACTAACAAAATTACAAGAACAAATTAAAATATATCAAGGATTACATGACACTGTCGAAATAGTTTCACCAGATAACATGTCAAAAGAAGAACTATCAAAATCACAAGAACAAATTAAAATGTATCAAGAATTACAAGAAGCTGCCCAAAGAGTATTACAAAAAACTAAAAAAAGAGTGCCTAATTCTAAAAAATAAACATATAGTTAAGGGGGTAGGGAATATGAATAACGCATATGTTATTGAATATCTAAATGAAAATGAATTTAGAAAAAAAGAACGTGCTGTTAAAAAATACAACATGTTAGCCTACAAAAAATTAATATTTGATTTTTATCCATCTATGCGTGAAGGCGATTTTCAAGGAGTTGTCGTATCACATAATGATAAAGATAATATTACAAAATATGAATTAAAATTACCAACTGATACCATGTTTAATAAAGTACATGGAGATATAATCTTACATTATTCAGTATATCATGATCAAAAAATTATTATGTTGGATAACTTAACACCAGATGATATTTTAACTGAAGGTCATCAAAAAGAATTAACTACTTATAAAGGTGTTATGGTATCTAAAACTCATGCTGAAAAAGATATTTTCAAAATTAATTTATTAAACATGATTGAGAAATAATAAAGGAGAAATATGAAAACTATCTATGAATGGCATAAAAAGCCTGAAGTACCAATTTTTCTAGAGAATGTATTAAATAATACTACTAAGTGTTTACTATCAAAAAAAGTTGTCTATAGCGATAGTGTAGAAATTGCTAAAGAATTAGTTAACTATCTTGAACAATATCTCTATATTGCTTATACTTATCATTACAATTTTTCTAAGATATTCTTGTCTCTTAGTAGTCTTAAGTTTTTGAATATTGCAACAACTGATATACCAGTACAAACTTATGATCCAAAGATTGTTTTAAGTAGTAATTTACTTGCGTCACCTAAAGAAGAGCTTCGTTACAATCTATATCTTGGCCTAACTAAACATATCATTAACCTAAAAAATGAAGAAACACTTGCTTTTAGTAGAGTCTTCTCTGAGTCTCTTGGAGAAGAAAAAGTTAATACCAATGTTTTAGTAAATCACGGATGGCTTCTTTTGGAAAATACTCTAACAGCTGATATGGCTAGAAAATTCACATATTACACAACTGGTGTTCATCCTAAAAGAACTGAAAGTGATGAATACTATTATCAAATAACTACCATGTTTGGTATGACTCTTGACAAAGTAGGTAGTATGGATGACTATTCCAGTACCGTTATCATGTATAATCTATTACACAAAGCATTAAATACTGACTTATCAAAAGCTGTTATTTCAGAGTATTATCAAAAAGATTATCAAATAGAATTATATCAAATATTATATATAATGGGCTTATTAATGAATGAAAAAGATAAACGTTTCCCATATATAACTTTAAGCATAGCAGAAAAAGAACTATTATATAAAGAATTAAAAAACGTTATCTTTTCAATAGCAACTCTAGATCAAAAAGAATATCTTCCAACTACCAATATTACTCCTCAAAAACTAAACACCTTTGAAAAAGCCCGTATATTAAAATTAATCGTTGAAAAAAATAATTAAGTCTAGAATTTTCTAGACTTTTTTAGTATAATAATACTATGAAGAAAGATTTAAGAAAAGAATACATTAAGGTTAGAGAGAGTATCCCCAATAGAATACTATTAGATGATATTATCACTAATAAAGTACTAACAAATAGTAAAGTTTTAACAAGCGATACTATTTTAATCTATGTATCTTATAAAAGTGAAGTATCAACCTTAAAATTAATCAAAGAATTATTAAAAACCAAAAAAGTAGCTGTTCCTAAAGTAGAAGGCAAGATAATGAACTTCTACTACATAAATTCCTTCTCTGATTTAACTCTAGGTTATCATGGTATTTTAGAGCCATCTTCCATGAGTCCTGTCAAAGACTATAGTAGTGCTATATGTATTACTCCAGGATTATGTTTTTCAAGTGATGGCTATCGTCTAGGATACGGGGGAGGTTATTATGATAAATTTCTTGAAGAACATCCAGTATATACCATAGGTCTTACTTATCATAAATGTCTTATCAAAAGACTCCCTCATGAACCACATGATAAAAAAATAGATGAAATCATTACAGATAATTTACAATAACCTAACTAAGTGTTATAATTAAATTATCTACTACTTGTCCTCGTAGCTCAGTAGGATAGAGCGATCGCCTCCTAAGCGATAGGTCGTTGGTTCGATTCCAATCGGGGACGCCATTATTATTAAGATAAAAGAGAGAAATTTAAAAATTTTCTCTCTTTTTGTCAATATATATGTTATAATTTATTATAGGAAAGGAGTATATAATTTTTATTATGGCATTAATTAAGTGTAAAGAATGTGGAAAAGAAATAAGTGATAAAGCTGAATATTGTGTTCATTGTGGCTGTCCTATCGAAATGAGTAAAGAAGTCACTACTGAAAAAGAAGAAAAAAATAAGGAAAAAGATAACAAGAAAGAAGAAAAAGAAGAACCTAGTGAAGTAAAAGAAGACGATAAGAAAGTAGAAGAAGAGAAAGAAGTAAAGAAAGAAACTCCAGCTAAAGAAGACGTTGAATATATAAGTATTCCTGTAGTTAAAAAAGTAAATCCAAAAGTTTTAATATTTGGAGCCATAGCAATAATCTTTATATATTTTCTAGCAACTTCCGCTAAAAACGATAAAAAAGCTATAAAAGTAGATATTGCTATGAATTCTTGGTATGGTAGTATTGAAACTATTCTAGATGACTTTGATATAGACTTCTATGCTGTAACTGGAGGAGCTAATTGTTATAGTGGTGTAAAAACTAATAAATTTGAAACAGAAAAATATGGTATACTTTATACTGAATTCTCATATTGTAAATCTACTTCAACTCAAAGATTCAGAATATATAATCTTGAGTCAGATCAACCATTAAGAGAGCCAAAAACAGGAGAATTACCTACCTATAGTTCTTACGGAACAAAGACAACCGATAGTACCATGTAATAATTTAACTAAATGACATTGTAAAACAAAAGAGAGAAAGCCCTAAAAATTTTCTCTCTTTTCCTCTCATTTCTAATATCATATTATCATAAAAAGTCCTTTTTTTCAAGACTTGTATTTAACTTAAATATTCAGCTATTATCTAACTAAAAAAGAATTTACCACCCTTATAAAAAAATATCTCCAAAATAGTATCTCCCGGTAGTAGTATCATCTTTGACTATCCCAATCAAAATAATCGTTCATCCAAAAACGAAAACCTTGCCAACGAGGCTGGTTCTCCCATGAAGTCTACCTACAGTTACCAAGAAATAAAAACCATTCTTGCATCATATGACTTTCTCATCTATGAGCATCATACTGGTAAAACAATAACCGAAAGATATTTCACCCATTATAACGATCAAAATAAAAATGATCCCATCATCGCTCCTTCTAGCGTAGACTATTGCCTTGCTGTAAAAAATCCTCTCCATAAATAAAAAATCTAAAATCACCATAACATCTTATAAGTAAGTATCTTAAATAATATAAACTATATGTAAATGGCGGGTCAATTAACTAAAGAAGAACAATAACTTTTTCTATATTTACATATCTATTTCATTAATGATATAATTATCTCAAGAAATATATAAATATCTATCTTAGAAAGAAGGAATTTTATGCCAAAACTATATTTAATAACCGGCCCTGCTGGAGTAGGGAAGAGCACTATCAGTACTCATCTTGCTAACAAATTACCAAAATCAGTCTTAATCGAAGGAGACACTATCTATAATTTCTTTGTAGGAGATCGTATTGCCCCTTGGTTACCTAAAGCTCCTTTAGACCTATTTTGGAGTAACTCCCTATATCTTATCAAAACTTATTTAGATCATGGCTATAATGTTGTCTTTAACTATATAATTACTCCTAAAGACTATAAAAAGATAACTACCACCATCAAAGATTATCCTATCATTTTTAAAGTACTCTTAACTGACGAAGCAACTATCATTAAAAGAGATAAAGAACGCCCACTAGATTGCCAAATGCATGAAAGAAGCCTTATTCTCTTAAGAAATTTTGTTAATTATAAATATCCTCAAGAATATCTTCTAGATACCAGTAATCTAACTATTGAAAAAACAGTTGAAAATATTTTAGATATCTAAAAATAATCAAAGTAACATATATAAAAATTATTATCTATCTATATCAAAATTAACTACTAATTGACAAACCCTATCAAATATGTTACTATCTACTTGTAGTAATTCAATTAGTCATTCGCGTTTTACTACCAATAAGTTTTACTTAAAGGAATAATGATGAGCCTTAGAATCTCCTCATGAATGGCATAAATCAAAACACAACTATTTGTGATTGGTTTTTGTGTTCATGAAAGGAGGTTCTTTTTAATTACAATCACAAAAAATAAGTAAAGGAATGATTAAAATGAAAATAAATGAAAAAGAATATTATCAAAAAATAAAAGATTGGAGCTTTGATGAATTTAATATTATTAGTGAATCTCTAACTACTTGGAGTCTATATGACACACTTTATAGTATCACCACTAAAGATTCAAGAGTATTAGATCTAGGCACTGGGGGAGGAGAAAAACTTCTCAAGTACTTTCCTGAAGTAAAAGAAATTCTTGGAACGGATTATTCTGAAGAAATGATCAAAACTGCCAAAAGAAATCTTTCCCTAAGTAAAAGAAAGAATATCACTTTTAAAGTTATGGATAATTTAAACATGACTGCTCCTAAAAACTATTATGACGTCGTCGTCGCAAGAAACACTGTAACTAATCCTGAAATGATATATCATTCACTAAAGAATAATGGTTACCTTTTAATTCACGGCGTTGACAAATATGATTGTTATGAGTTAAAACTAATATTTGGTAAAGGACAAGGATTATTAGATAAAAAGCCCATAAGCATCGTAGACTATGAAAACGTTCTAAAAGCCGGCTTCAAAGATGTTGAACTAATTCCCTTACATGTAAGAGAATATTTTAAAGATAAAGATACTCTTTGTAAGTTCCTAGAGAAAGTTCCCATAATTGATGACTTCAATGAAGAATCAAACGACATAAAAGATTATTATGAAAGTGATATTGACTTAGCAAAGTTAAATAAATACATTGAAAGAAATACTTATCAAAAAGGCATAAGATTAATAAGAAGATATTATGGCATCATAGCTAGAAAATAGCCAAATAAAATATAGTTTATTAGATAAAATAAACTATATTTTTCCATATATAAAAAATTTTCTTTTAAAA
>OKXB01000753.1_pt1 | contig 37636 bp, 33 predicted proteins | sample 1601731 | NCBI WGS metagenome assembly OKXB01 (sample SAMN04414077, study PRJEB24778) | human gut metagenome | material: faecal | host: Homo sapiens
CGGCAAGGATAAGGATAAACTTATTCACCAAAAAGGACTTAACCTTTCCGTCGAAGGCGCGAATCGCGTTGAAATCAGGGCGAAACAAAACGGCGTTTACAGGCTCGACCTGTATTTGTTCGGAAATTATACGCTTGACGGTAAAGATGCGACGGCGACCGATTATTCTTCCGACTTAAGGTATCGCGGCGTAGACGCGTCTTACGGCTACGGCGTCGTAAACGACGGCGAATACGTAATAATGACTTACGACCTGTCTTATGCCGGCGGACAGACGGCGAAAAATCTCGTATTTAACGTTATTAACGGTTTCCGCATAGACGTAACGGGCGTAAACGAAAGTATAACCGATTCGACTATTATGATAGATTACGTTAAAATCATAAAACGATAATGATCGTCCGAAATGCGTTCAAATATATTATAAGGAGAGAAAATCCAAATGAAACAAAGTAACAAAAAAACGTTGATCTGCGTATTGCTTTGCGCTCTGTTTTGCGCGGTCACGGCGTTTGCGTTCGCAGGCTGCAAAAAGACGGAAGCCACAAAAAAATACGCCGTTATATTTATGGACGGCGAAACGCAGATAAGCGAACAGACGGTTGAAGCGAATAAAGAAGCGGTAAAACCCGCAGATCCGACGAAAGAGTCGACGGTAGGCGAAGTCTATACTTTCGCAGGCTGGTCTTTGACCGACGGCGGCGAAACGGTAACGGACTTCACGATTAAAGCCGATACTACTTTTTACGCGGTGTATACGTCGTCGACAAGACAGTACAAGGTTACGTTTATGAACGGGAGCGAAAAACTTTCCGAATCCGACGTAGACTATAACGGCGTTGCCGCCGCTCCGACGCAAACCCCTGCGAAAGAATCTACCGTAGACACGGTTTTCGCTTTCGCCGGCTGGTCTTTGACCGACGGCGGAGAGAAAGTCGACGAACTTAAAATAACGGGCGATACGACGTTTTACGCGGTGTATACGCCTTCAGTAAGGAAGTATAACGTACAGTTTATCGGCGATGACGTAGACGTAACCGTTTCCGTCAACGCAAGAGAGAACGTTCCCGCGCTGAAAGACGAAGAAGGCGCGCTCGGCAGAAAGATAGTAGGTTATTATTCCGACGAAGGATTCGGAACCGAATTCGATACGGAAGCCGAAATATTAAAGGATACCGTCGTTTACGTAAAACTTTCCGATTACGTCTACTTCAACGGCGCGATGCTCAATAAATTTACGGACGCAAATGCGACGAAGACGTTGAATGGCGACGGAACTCTTACCGTGACGGGGGTAAACGGTTCGTTTATACACAAAAAAGCCTTGAATCTGGCTATGAACGACACCAACGGATTAGAGATAAAAATAAAAACCGATTTACACGGCGGATTTATCGGGCTGCATATATTCGGCGAATATACGCAGGACGGCGTAGCGAAAACGAGTACGGATTACGGAACCCCGTATTATCGCGGTCGTAATGCCGACGGATTCGAAGGATGGAGTTGTACCGCTGCCGATAGTGACGGTTACGTGGTAATGACGTTTGATCTTGCCTACATTTCGAAAAACGCAACGAAATCCGACTTTGCTTTCAGAGTTATCAACGGATTGAGAATAAATATTTCCTCCGGAACGGAGTCAAAGATAACCATAGACTATATAAAATCTATAAAGATAGAAAGTTCGTACAACGTCAACTATTACGTTAACGGTGCGGTTAAAAAGACCGCTACGGTCAAAGAAGGCGAAAAGGCGGTTGCGCTTAAAGACGAAGAAGTCGCGCTCGGCAGACAGATTGCCGGATATTATACGGACGCTGCGTTTACGCAGGTATTCGATATAGCGAACGCCGCAGTCACGAAAGATACGAACCTTTACGTAAAACTTTCCGATTACGTTTATTTCAACGGCGCAATGATGAGTAAGTTTACGGGCGGCAATGCGACGAAGACGTTGAACGCCGACGGCACGCTGACGCTGCTCGGCAAGGATAAGGATAAACTTATTCACCAAAAAGGACTTAACCTCTCCGTCGAGGGCGCGAATCGCGTTGAAATCAGGGCGAAACAGAACGGCGTTTACAGGCTCGACCTGTATTTGTTCGGAAATTATACGCTTGACGGTAACGTGGCGACGGGGACCGATTACGTTGCCGACTTCAGGTATCGCGGCGTAGACGCATCTTACGGTTACAGCGTGGTAAACGACGGCGAATACGTAATAATGACTTACGACCTGTCTTATGCCGGCGGGCAGACGGCGAAAAACCTCGTATTTAACGTAATTAACGGTTTCCGCATCGATATAGTCGGCGTAAACGATAAAATAACCGATTCGTCGATTATGATAGATTACGTTAAGATTATAAAAAAATAGGAGCAACTTGAATAAATGAAAAAAGGCATTGCGTTGTTTTTGTCTTTGATTTTAACGTCATGCGCGGCGGGGTGCGGTAATTCTTCCGAAAAACCGAACCCCGGCCCGACGCCGGGCGTAAAGACCGAAAAAAAGGTCGTCGACCTCGCGGGGCAGACGGCTTTATCCGAAACGGTTACGAAATCAAATCAATATGCAAACGGAGTACAGGCGTATTACGTCGACAACGACAGAACGACTTACGTCGTGTCAAACCGAAATACGGATTTATATCACGAACTTTCGGGTAAAAAATTCGTTTCGAGTTTTCGTAATAAGCAGGGCGAAGAATATCTGTATAACACTATGGATTCTTACGTCGTATACGGCGACGAATATTATTACGGCAGCGACGGACCGACCGACGCGAGAATAAACACGACCAAACTCGGTTATTACTATTATTCGACTTACGTCCGCGATATGGGTTTCGACGACGCCGTGCCGCTTCATCTCGAAAAAGCGTACCATACCTATTCCGATCGCACTCAACAGCAATACCGGATTATCGCCGACGATAAAACGAATTATCTTACCGAATTCGGATACGAGATAAAGGTTAAAAAATCGCGCGTTTCGGGTATCGAACTTCGCGACGGCGACGAAACCGTAACCGAATTGAAAGAAGGAACCTATACTTTCGATAATCTCGGATATATAGGTCTGAATATCGCAAAGGCGGGAATCGTCGGTATAATAACCGTCGGTCAGGGTACGAAAGTTTCGGTGTCGGTAAACGCGAAAAACTACGTTATAAGGCAATATCTTCCGCTGAACGGCATATCCGCGATGGGCGAAGAAACTTTTGCCAACAGGCTTTACACGGACGAAACGCATTCTTTCGCGGGGCTGAGAAAAGCGTATACCGAAGAAACGGAATTGTTGACGGAAGATAATATTTCCGTCGAAGCGAAAGACGGAGCGAGATTCGTCGGCTATAACCGCCTTACCGGCGCGTACGAATTCGTAATCGACGGGCAGGGCTTTAACGAATCTTACTATAAACAACCGCAAAAGAAATATTTCGAAAGCGTTAAGGTAAGCGGCGCGAACGACGACAGAGTCGCGTATCTTTCGGTTAAAACGGTTTTCCCGTTAGAGGGAGCGGCAATCGCCGATAAAAACGGAAATATTTTGCCCGTACCGTTGCAGGTCGGTAAAAATTTCGGGCATGAAAAAGAAGAGCCGATATACAATCCTACGGACGCAAAATACGGCGAAACGATATTGCCGCTTTGCATAAAATCGGGTGAAGAATACGAATTTACCGTAGTAAACGCTTATCAGAAGTGGGGTAATTATGACCTTAAACAACTTTCGTCGATAGAATACTTCATATCTTATTACCATTTGTCTACCGGGGTAACCGAAACCAACTGTATCGCGCCGTATTATTCGGCGGGGGCGAAAGGCGGGTTCGGGGTTGCCTGGGTCTTGCCCGATTTCAGAGGTTGCAGCGGTAACTTCTGGGCAGACGACGAAACGCAGACGGGCGATCCGCAATATAACTCGGTCGGCACGCTTTGCGCTCCAACCGATAACTACGGCTTGTCTATGGGCAATTATAACGGTTCCGACATAGCGTATTCCGGTCTTACTTACGCCGATCTTACCTATTCGTATACGTCGGCGGACGGAAGTTACGAATATTCGATGCGACACGTCGAGATGCCGCAGAAAGACGAATCGAGAACCTATTACACGATAGAGTTTACCTTCCTCGAAGATACGTTTATCGATAACGAAGCGTTCAGCATAATAGGTTTCGACGGAAGAAAAGGCACGTATAAAAATTCGGCGTACCTCGACGAAAACGGCAATCACACGGAACTTATCAATCCGACGAAGAAGGGCAATATCGAAATTTATAAACTCAATAAAGAAGGATCGTATTTTACCTATTACGGTTTGCCGTCCGCTCTAAAGGACGAAACCGGTAACTTCGGATGTATCGTAAAAGATTATTCGATAACCGTCGGCGGAAAAGAAACCGACGTGGGACTTGCGTTCCTTAACGATTTCAGATCAAACCCGACGTTCGGCGATCTCAATTACGGCAGTCTTACTCTCGACGAATCGGTATCTTTCAAAAAAGGCGATAAAATCAGCGTAGACGTGATTTTGTTGCCGTACGGACCGGTCGGGCAGGAAACTTGCGAAAACGTAATTAAGGTTTATAACGACAGCGTCAAAAACGCGCTTACCGTTACGGCGGCGGTCGGAACGGTAACCGCCGACACCTGGATACCTACCGTGGCGGCGCAGAACGGGGTTGCGGAGTTTACCCTCACGGGCGGAACTTACGAAAATTCCGACGAAGTAAATTACGCGGTCAAAGTTCAGGGATACGATACGCTTACAAGACCGAAAATTTACGAAAAAGTAAACGGCGAATGGGTGCCTTATAATTACGCTACGGAACTCGGTTACGACGGTTACGGCGTTCTTTGCGAGAACGAAAAACTTACTTATACGTTCGTCTTTACCCAGAACGCCGCGGGCAGAACGTTCAGGGTAGTTACCGAATGATTACCCGAAAACATTAATTGTACAGGAGATTTTTCATGAAAAAAGATTCCAGACGAAAATTATCTATAATATCCGCATTGACGGCAGCGATGATGCTTACGGCTACCGTAGGCTGTAAAAGCAAACCCTCGGTTTCTCCCGGCGGCGAAGAACCGACCGATACGATTCGGGTCGAACCGCTCGATCTCGGAAGCGATTTCAACCCGGCTTATTATCCCGTTAAAGAAAAAATAACGCAACGCGAAGGAAAAATAGACGTCGTAATAGTTTTCAACGGGCTTCAACCCGGTTGGAGAGCCTTGGCAAAAGAATACGAACGTCTGCACAGCGGCGCCGTCACCGTCAAGTTATACGAAGACAACTATTCTTCGGCTACTTATAAAGACGCGCTTACTTACCAGATAACGAATAAAAATACCGACTGGGATATAGTTCAGGGGAACATAGTTTCGAGCCTTATCAATAAGTACTGTGTAAATATGTATACCTACGTAAACGGCAGAAACGCTTACGCGGGCAATAAAACGTGGAGTAACGTAATCGAAGAAGACGCGTATATTACCGATAAGACCGGTACCAACACCAGCACTTATATAATGAATTCCGAAAGCCTTCTTACCGCGTGGTTCGTAAACACGGTCGCTTTGCAGGCTGCCGGCGAACAGGGGTATACCAACAAAAACGGCGAAGCGGGCAACCCCGTTACGTGGGACGATCTTATGAACCTTTGCGATTGTATGCAGAAGGCGGGGTATTCCAATCCGCTCGGAATATCGCTTACGAAAGACAGTATAGGCGAGTATACGTTCTCGTGGCTGTTAAGGGTGTACGGCGATTACTATTTCAGAAACGAATACGAAGGGATAATGAAGAATAAGAATTACGTTTACGATCCGACTTCCGAAAATCCCGAAAACGATATTAATTACGCGATAGATTACACGTGGCTTTTCAATAAAGTACTCGACGAGTCGTCCGAAAAGTATATAGGACCGAAGAGCGCGAAGTTCAAAGAATTTATCGGTCAGTTCGACAAGATGAAATCGTATCTTCCCGCCGGCGCGAAACAGACGACCATGGAAGAAATGCGTAACAGATTCCAGACGCAGACCAACGGTAAAAACGATCCGCAGATAATTCTCGATTATTCCGGTTCCGGGCTCGGTTTTCTCAGCAGCGAAACGAGCAACTTCAAAATCGACTTTTTCGATTATCCCCGGATGGTAAGCGAGGGCAACTTCGTACCCGAAAATACCGTTACGAGGGACGTCGGCGGCAACGGCGGTTATCTGTCGATAATAGACCACGATTCCGCGCAGGACGCGCTCAATCTCGACTTCATGAAATTCGTGATGTCCCCTTACGGTCAGACGATTTACTACGACGCGTTGAGTAAAACTTCGGTTACCCCCAAGGGCTTGACTCTCGTTAAAAACAACCTCGTAAAGATACCCGAAAACTGGAAAGCGTTCTTCGCTACGGATAAAATTTCGTTCACCGGTCTTGCGGATAACAACGAATTCGTCCGTAATATGATTCTCAATCTCGGCGGCAACAAGACTTTACCCGATACGAGAAACGAACTGTATATGAACTATCTTGCGGGTACGGGCGACGACGCTATAAATACGAATACGTTTTCGACGCGCTGGGCGACTGCGCTTCTCAAAGGTTGGAACGAATACGCAACGGCGCAGAAGTGGAACGTAAATTGTTACAAATACCCGGGTAACGGCACTCAATACGGAGGAAATTAAGATTGGAAGAACAAATCGGAAATCCCGCGCCGAAGAAAATTCGTAAAGGGAAATCAAAACCCGCGTTGTTTATTTCCGTAGGTATTCTCGTCGCGGCAATCTGTATGATTGTCGCGTCGGTTATTTGCCTGCCGCGGGATAAAATAATAAAAACGAAAGGCGGAAACGTCGTCGAAGTGATCGCTTTCGAAAACGGCGGGTTGTTGTATGCCGCTTCCGACGGAACCGTCGCCGTGATGAACGAAAAAAGAAAGGTCGAAAAAGTTTATAATATCGTTTCGTCGGTCGGCGAAAGGGTCGGTTTCGGAAAAGGAATTCTGCGTAAATTTTACAAAGACGCCGACAGCGACAATTATTGGGGGCTGATCTCCGTAACCGACGGCGAATCGTCCACGTGGCTTTTTAAGGCGACCGAAAACGGCGAAAATTTCATTATAGACGACGCCGTGATTTTTACGGGCGACGCCGACAGCGTGAATTTTCTTGAACGCGGCGGTTACCTTTTCGCGCTTTGTTCGGGTCAGCAGATAGCCTCTCTTACGAGGTTTTCCGTAAACGATTTGTCTGCGCCGACGCTCGGCACGAAACTTTACAAGTGCTCGCAGGACGACGACGATAAAATTAAACTCGAAGCGATAAAAATGGCTGTCGGGGTAGATTGTATGGATTCCGACGGCGAATATATCTACGTCTTGTACGACGGCGGTTTTTTGAGAATATCCTTTGACTTTTCAACCGAAATCTACGATGAAAGCAAGGGAAGATCGTATCTCGTAGATAATATCGATACGAGCAAGTACTTTTATTTCAATCTGGACGGCGTTTCCTCCCGCGGAGGGGCGTTCGTCGAAGAATCCGGAAAATTTTTCGTCGTGGCTCAGGACGAATATATCCATACTTTCGACGTGTCGGAAATAAATTATCTCGAAGTCGGCGAAACGATGGAATGTAGCCGCGTGCGCGGAGCGTATCTCCAATCCACGCCGGCAGCGCATAAGTCCGTATTTTACGATAAACGCACGAAAAAAGCGTATATTCTGCACGAGAGTTCAAAGGACGTTACGCGCGCGGATCTTAAAACCGGTAAAACGGAACTGACCGCATCCGTAAAATTCGATATATCCAGAATAGTACAAGGTAAATCGGCAAACGACCTGTATTATCTGTATACGGATAAATACGAAACCGGCGCGTCGGGAAGAAACATTCTCGGCTTTACGGATATACCGCGCAAACTTACCGAAAAGACCTTCAAAGAACTTTTAACGACGGGTATATGCGTCGGGCTCGTCGCATTGACAGTCGTTATAATTCTTACGGTTATAGTCGTCGGGCATAAACAAGAGCAGGCGGTAAAGATCGTAAAAAAAATATTCAGGCAAAAGTTTATATATCTTGCCATGCTTCCGTCGCTTATACTTCTCGTAATATTCTGTTATTACGAGGCGATAGCGTCGATAAGGCTGTCGTTTTACGATTATACGCTCGAAAATCCGTCGATGATATGGAATAATTTTGCCAACTACAAAGAAGTGTTCTCTTCGGCGAAATCCGGCGAGGCGTTCGGTAATATGGCGTTATTTCTCGCGTTTGACCTGTTCGTGGCAATCGGTCCGCCGCTGCTGTTTGCGTTTTTCCTTTCGGTAATGAAATTGGAAAAATTGTCAAACGCCGTAAGGACGTTGTTGTTTATTACGGGCGTCGTTCCGTCCGTGGCGGGTATGCTTATATGGAAAACGGGTATTTACGATACCGAATACGGAGCGTTGAATTTCATCATTAAGTCGTTAGGCGGAAAACCGGTAGACTTTTTGGGAAGCACCGCTTACGCGAAATGGTCGGTTCTTTTAATGGGGTTTCCTTTCGTCGGCGGGTATCTTATTTTCTACGGCGGGATGATGAATATACCGTCGAGTTATTACGAGGCTGCCGAACTCGAAGGAATAGGAATATGGAAAAGACTTTTTTATATCGATATTCCGCTTATCGTTCCGCAACTCAAATATATATTCATAATGTCGTTTATCCACTCTTTGCAGAATTTCGCAAGGGTATTTACCACGACGAGCGGTTATCACGGAACCGCTACGCCTATCGTAATAATGTATCAGAATATGCTTAGTCACAATTACGGGCTGGCTTCCGCGTACGCTACGGTAATTTTCGTATTGTTGTTTTTCGCTACGTTCCTGAACCTGAGAAAGCAAAAAAGGAGCCTCGAAGATTAAGATGAAGACGAAGATAAAAAAAGCGTGTTACAGACTCGATTTTCAGATATTTATAAGCGTTTTCGTAATCGTGGCTATGGTATTTTCGTTTATGTCGCTTTTCGTTACGGTTATAAATTCGCTTAAATCCAATTCCGAAATAATAGCGAACGTATTTTCGCTGCCTGAAGCGAAAACGATAGGCGGAAACGTTTCGTATAACTTTACAAAGGCGTGGAGCGGCGTAAAAACGTCGTTTTTAAGCAGTATAGTTCTTGCTTTAATCGGCGCGTTCGTAAATTGTCTGCTCGGGTCCATACTCGCTTATATATTTGCATATAAAGATTTTTACGGTAAAGATTTCTTCTTTATGGTGTTTATGGCGGTAATGTTGTTGCCGTCGATAATGGGTATGCCCATACTCGTACCTTTCGTGATGAACACTCTTCATCTCGGCGATACGTATATCGGTTACCTGTTGCCAAATTTTGCGGGCGGACAAGTCGGCGCGTTGTTTTTGTTCAGGACCTTTTTCGGTCAGCAACCGAGGTCGATATACGAAAGCGCGCAGATAGAGGGCGCGAACGATTTTCATATCTATCTTCATATAGCCGTTCCGCTTTCGATAGCGATCATTCTTTTTCATTTTGTCGGAGTGTTCGGCTCGTATTACAACGACTATTTATGGCCGAGCCTGATTCTCGATACTAAAATGACTATGATGCCTAAAATGTTGAGTTTACAGGGTACTTTTTCGAGCGATGACGCCAAAGGCGCGATGTATGCGATGTACGTTATATCGTGCATACCGCTCGTATGTACGTCGGCAATAAGTATGAAGTATTTCAAAGGCGGCGAATTTGCCGCGGGAATGAAACTATAAACACTTGATAAATACGGAGTTTTGATATATTATTATGGTAAAAAGAAAACTTTACGCGACGATAGTCGGTTACGGTAACAGAGGACAGGTTTATGCGGATTACGCGCTTGAATGTCCCGACGAATTCGGCATAGCCGCAGTCGTCGATCCGAACGAATTCAAATTATGCGAAGCAAAAGAAAAATTCGGACTGCCGGACGACAGATTGTTCGCGGATTTTAGCGAATTCGTAAAAAGCGGAATCAAATGCGACTTCGTCGTAAACGCGACGATGGATCAGTATCACTATGCGACGACGATGGAAATATTGCGCGAAGGATACGATATTCTTCTCGAAAAGCCGATTGTCGCAAACGAAAAAGAATTGCTCGACATCAAACGGGTTGCCGAAGAAAAAGGCTCGCGCATATTCGTTTGTCACGTGCTGCGTTACGCGCCGTTTTACAAAAAGATCAAAGAACTTATAAACTCCGGCGTAATAGGCGAAATTATGACTATGGAAATGAACGAGCACGTTTGTCGTCAGCATTATCTCGCTTCGTACGTCCGCGGCAAATGGAACAGCGAAGAAAAATGCGGGTCGAGTTTTTTACTCGCCAAATGTTGCCACGATCTCGATATTATGTGCTGGCTTAACAACGTTTCTGCGCCCGATTACGTTTCGAGCATAGGCGGCAGGCACGAATTCGTAAAAGAAAATATGCCGAAAGACGCATCGGAATTCTGTTACGAATGTAAATACGACAAGACCTGCAGATATTCGGCTCAGCACGAATATCTTGACCTCGACGTAATGCCGTTTCTCGTATGGGACAAATTGAATAAGCCTCTTGACGAAATAACCCGCGACGAAAAAGAAGAATTCCTTAAACGCGACAACTACGGCAGATGCGCGTACATCGCGGGGGGAAACATCGTCGACCGGCAAAACGTTATAGTTGCGTTCAGAAACGGTTCTCAGGCGTCGTTTACCCTCGTCGGCGGGGCGACGAAGCCGGACAGATATATTCATATCGTAGGTAATAAAGGAGAAATCGAAGGTAAACTCGAAGAGGGCGTAATCACTTTAAGAAAATACGACGCCGATCCCGCAAAATTTTACGGGGTTACCGAAACCGTAGACGTAAATTCGGAAGTCGTAAACAACGTAAAATTCGGCGGACACAACGGCGGCGATTTTGCGATAATGAGAGATCTTATAGCGTATCTTAACGGCGACAGAAGTTCCATATCGATCACTTCGCTCGAAGATTCCGTAAACGGACATCTTTGCGTGTTCGCTGCCGAACGTTCCAAAAAAGAAAAAAGGATCGTCGGCATCGACGAATTGCAATAGGTTAAAAATGAACAGAAACATCGTATTCGTATATCCGGCAAAAATTCTTGCAATCGGCGGCAACGTAAGCGGCGAGTCGAATTTATTGAAAAATCGCGCTATAACGGCGTCTTTCGATACGTCGGATACGGTTTCCCTCAAAAACGGAAGCGACGTAAAGTCGTGGATATTGATAGATTTCGGTAAAGAACTTTGCGGCGGAGTAAGGCTGGTAACTTCGGTTGTAAAAGGTCTGACCGCCAAGGTAAGACTCGTTTTCGGCGAGTCGGTATCGGAAGCAATGTCCGATATAGGGTATAAAAACGCGACGAATCATCATTCGCCGCGTGATTTCGATGCGTTGATTTCAAATCTTTCGGCGTTGGAATTCGGCAATACGGGGTTTCGTTTTCTTCGTATCGTACTGCTCGGCAACGACGCCGAGATTGCTTTCAAAAACGTTATAGGCGTATGCAGTCTGCCTTGCTGCGATCGCAAGGGTTTTATAAAAACGAGCGACAAAAGACTTAATGAAATTATCGAAACGGCCGTTTATACGTGTACTCTCAACATGCAGGACGGCTTTTTGCTTGACGGTATCAAGCGGGATCGGCTCGTGTGGTCGGGAGATTTATTCTCCGAAATAAAGACGGTATTCTATACTTTCGGAGAAACCGAACATATACGCAATTCGCTTGACCTGCTGATCGAGGGAACGCCCGAAGATATATGGATGAATCTTATACCGTCGTACGACGCCTGGTGGATTCTCAATTTTTGCGAGTATCTTCGTTTTACGGGCGATACGGAATACGGGGCAAAATACGTCGGTAAAGTAGCGGACGTTTTACGGGAATTCGATAAATGCGTATCGGAAGACGGCGTTATAGATTTTAGTCTTTCCCGTAAAAAACACGGAATGCACGAATTCTTTTTCGATTGGCAAAGTGAAGGCACGGAAGACTCCGTTACCGGAACGGCGTTGCTTATTTATTACGCCGCCGAAACCTTTATCAAAACGTTCGGCAAAGCGGCAGACGGCGAAGTTACGCGTTCGCTTTTAAGAAAGTTAAACAGATACGTTTACGCAGACGCGGTTACCAAACAGGTTGCGGCGTTACAGGTTTTGTGCGGAAACCGTTCGTCGGACAAAATATCCGAAATCGAAAACGGCGGGGCGCGCGGATTTTCTACGTTTACGGCGTATTTTATACTGAAAGCGCTTTCGGTCGGCGGCAGTAAAAAAGCGGTAAATTTCGCAAAAGAATACTACGGCGGAATGCTCGACCGCGGAGCGACGTCGTTTTGGGAAGATTTCAACGTCGAATGGCTTGAGGGAAGCGGTCGGATCGACGAGTTGCCGAAAGACGGCGAAAAGGATCTGCACGGCGATTTCGGAAATTATTGTTATAAAGGTTTCAGACACAGTTTATGCCACGGTTGGGCAAGCGGAATCCTTCCGTTCGTCTACGAAGAATTGCTCGGTCTGAAAATCGACGAAGCGGGATTTAAGAAAATTTCGATAAAGCCCGATCTTTGCGGATTGGATTACGTTCGGGCAGAAATACCTTCGCCCGAAGGTTTGATAAAAATAAAAGTCGATCGCGACGGCGTAGAAACGATTCTGCCCGCCGGAGTTTATTTTACCGAGGAATAAGAAATAATGCAAAAACGTTTTATAACTCCCGAAGATAAATTTCAATATTTTTTCGGATATTACGATTTACAACCTTACGACGAAACGAACGAAAAACACCTTGTTCACAGAGTTAAGTTTCTTGATCGCGAGCCGACGGCTGAAGATATTGCCGAACTCGGTTACGTCAAAGACGGGACGTTTTTCAAAATATCCGAGACGACGTCGTGGAATTTTCAACAAGGTTCGATGATGCAATGGTATGCCAGCCAATCCGTTATATTCAACGATTTTGACGGTAAAGGCTACGTATCGCGCATAGTGGGTATCGACGGAAAAGAAATCGACGAATACGATTGTCCGTTTGCTGCGATAAATTTTAAGTCCGGTAAGGCTGTGTCTGTAAATTTCAGCCGCATATACGATTTCCGCAGGGGATACGGGTATTGCAATATTCCCGATCCGTTTGCAAACGTAAACGCGCCCGACGACGACGGGATTTTTCTCGTGGATTTAAGAACGAAAGAAAAAAAATTGCTTGCTTCTTATTCCGTAATGAAAAAGGCGTTTGAAGAAAAACCTTTTACCGACAAAAAACTCGTAGTCAATCATATAACGTTTAATCCGTCGGGAACCAAATGCGTTTTTCTGTTGCGCAATTTCCCGGATGGCGGCAAAATGTGGGCTACCGTTCTTGCCGTTATCGATATGGCAGGGAATATAACGCAGTTGACAAAATTCGAAGTTAATTCGCATTATTCATGGAAAGACGACGACAATCTGATGATTTATTCCGGTTTACCCGAATGGGGAATATACTTTTTTAACGTCATAACGGGTGAACGCCGTCGATTGAACGATCCGCTTTGCGATCATAACGACATACATTGTAATTATTCGCCCGACAGAAAAAGTTTTATAGGCGACGGTTATCCCTATAACGATATGCGTTCGATATACTATTACGACTTTACGGATAAAAAATCGAAAGAACTTATCAAAGTATATTCTTCGCCGGTAAACGATATTGATATAAGATGTGATTTACACGCAAGATGGAGTAAAGACGGCAAACGGATCAGTTACGATACTACAGAGGACGGCAATCGTCGGGTCGCAGAAATAATATTGTAGGAACGCCGGACGAGAATAATACGGAGATTTTATATGGAAAAATACGCGTGGAGAGCGAAACTTTACGACGGCAAAAAGAAAGAGTATATAAAAAGGCATAATGAAATATGGAATGAAATGCTGCAGGTTCTTAATGACGCGGGTATAAAGAATTACTCGATATGGATTGACGGTTCAGACGTATTCGGCTATTACGAATGTGAGAAAGGTATGCCGGGCAAGAATAATACGAACCATGGTCTGACGACGTATTTTTGACTAATACTTCGTTCTGCTTGCGGCTTATACGTCAAGTATTAACCCGTTCGCACGCCTTGTCTTAGTCCGAAAATACGCCGTCAGACTTGCTCGCAACCAAAACGCCGATATTTTCGATGATTTTCGGTAAAGGCGAGCGCAGACGTACTTAAACGTACTTCAAACGAGAATTTGCCAAAAAGCGCGTAAATAGCGTCGTTTTGGCAAGGTCCGTATTATTCTTGCCCGGCATAGAATACGCGGCAAAAATTCAATCCGAAAGCGCAGTCGTTAAACGGTGGAACGAATATATGAAAGACGTTATGTATATGCCGCCGGACGAAAAGACCGGAGCGCAACCGCTTTTAACGCGCGTATTCGATTTTAATTGATCGGGGATACTTCCCGATGTATCTGGAACGTTAATATGAAAAGTAAATTTTACGATTTTATCAAGACGGATAAAAACTACAAAGGTAATTACGGAGATTTTTCGTCTTCGACCGCAGAGTGCCTTTCGGAAGACGAGCGTATAGAATTTTTACGCGCCTATTCGACTTTCCTTGACGGAAAAAACGATATGAAAAGAGGATCCGAAAAAGTCGTCGGCGACGAAGAGATTCGTCGGCTTACGGAACTTATAAATTATGACGTTGCGCCGAAAATCAGAAACCGGCTTAAATTCGATGAGATGAACGCAAAAGTTTATCGGCAGTACGCCGAATTCGTCGGATGGCAGTTTTATTGCGGAACGAACGTACATAACGGGGCGATTAAATTTCCAGACGATATAATTCCGCCCGTACCGTGCGCCAAATACGAATTCGACGCGGAAAAATTCGTGTCGTTCAGGTTTTGTTTCGTACTGCCCGAAAAGTATATGGACGAAGAGAAGTTCGCCGATAAAAAGAAACCTTTGACTACGGATACGGGCAGAATAATCGAACTGAGAAAAGGCGTAACCGAAATCGTTAAATTACAGATTTATCGAAACGGAGAGGTTTACGCAAGGGTAGGTAAACCCGATCCGTATCATCACGCAGATTATAAAATCGGCGACTTTTCGTTCGATGAAAAAAACGAAATCAATATAATTTTCGAAGGAGAAGATTACCGCGTTATATTCAACGGGCGCGATGCGGGCGCTTACCGACTTACGAATAACGAGTGCCCCGATACGCTGTTTATATCGGGCGGAATGCATCCCGTGTGCGAATGGGAGTTTATTCCGGAAGAACTTGTTGCGGAAGGTAAAACGATCACCGATTTTTTTGTAAAGGCAGCCCCTGTGAAATCGCCCGTAACCGATTTATTCTCGGTTAAACTGCCGTTTAAGATCGGCGGCGAAAAACATAAAGACGAAGCCATAGAATTCGTCGGAAATTTTACGTACGGCGGAGGGAAAGCCGTATTGCATATCGGATCGGTTGATCCGTGCGGCGAAGTATACGTAAACGGAGTAAAGGCTTTCGCCGTCGAAAATTTTACCGCGAAAGAGAAAGATATAACGCAATTTTTGAAAAGCGGCGAAAACGAGTTGAAGATATTGGTTTTACCCAGAGCCCCGGAAATCAATTACTCGTGGCACAGAAACAAAGACCCGTATATAGCGTGGCTTTTGCGGGACGTATATATCGATTTTTTACCCGACGTATGCGTAAGCGATATCGTGGTAAAGACTTTATCCGTATCCGATAAAACCGTAACGGCTAAGATTTCCTTTGAAGTAGACTGCCCCGAAGGGCTGACGACGAAAATATATCTCGCCGAATCTGCGACGGGTAGCGAGATATGCGTTTTCGAAGGAGTGGCGGAAAGCGACTTTGAAAAAGAAATCGAAATTCCGGCAAAATCGTGGACGTGCGAAAATCCTCAACTATATACGGTCAGAGTAGAATTGTTACGCGATAACGCCCCCGTCGACGACGAAATCGTTGAAACGGGATTCAGAACGATAGAACAAAAAAACGGCGAAATTCTGTTAAACGGCGAGAGGGTGCTTTTGAACGGCGCGTTGTGGATGCAATTTTTGCCGCCTTACGAAAATATCGTATTAAGTCATATTTGCCCGACTACGGAAGAAATCGTCGCGCAGGCGGCAATGACCAAGGCTATGAACGGCAACGTCGCGAGATTTCATTTCCTGGGGTACGGGAATAACGACCCGAGATTCGCAATAGTTTGCGATCGTATGGGATTAATGAATATCTGGACGACCAGACTTATCGATTCCGCCGAAACCGTCGATATTAAAAACGGCTGGCTCGCGGGGGAAACGTACGCAGAGCAAATGAAAGAAGTAATAAATCATCCGAGCATAATCATGTGGGAAGGCAGCAACGAATTTCATTCTTCGCGGGCGCGACTTGATAAAATGTTCGACGAATTTGTTACGAAAGTTAAAAAAACGGACGATACGCGACTTGTGTGTCCCTGTTCTCATTTATATTACGGCGGCGGACTTTACGGTAATACGGGTTTTTATTATCAGGACGACGGCGAAAGAGATCAGGATTTTCGTCCGGCAAAAAGTTCTTTCGGCTGGACGGACGAAAGCGTTATAAGAAGCGCGCATAACTATGAAATTCTGCTCGGTTACGGCAATAAATGGGATTTATTCCGAAAACAGGCGTGGAAATCTCAACACGCGCTTTTTACCAGTAAAAAACACGCATATATAATATCGGAATTTGCAATCGTCGGCAGACAGGACGATACCACGCCGGAGTGTAAAACTTACGTTAAGAACGATTCGTACGAACTTGCAGACGAAAAACGTGCGTTCGGTTCGGCTTACGACAAACTCGATTATAAATTAAGTCAGGCATATCAGGCGTTATGCGCGTATAATACGGTCAAATATATGCGTTACCTCGGCGCGGACGGGCTTATGTGGTGTAGTCTGAACGGCGGAGCAAACGATGCGAGTTATATAAAACCTCCGATAGATTTTTACGGATATGCAAAGCACGCTTTTTACGCTTTGAGGGAAGGGTTTCAAAAGACGATCTGCTTCAACAAAAGCGTAGACGTGATTTACGGAAACGAAGTAATCGTTGCTCCGGCGATAAGCGGCGCGGAAAAGAATGAAATTTACGACGTTACGGTGACGATACGGGATATTGACGGAAACGCCGTTATAAGTCGGAAATTCAAGGTTAAAGCCGATAATTTCATTGTTGATCTCGAACCGTTCGGAGTTAATCTCGAAGACGGGTATTATATCGTGGAATACGCCGTGGAGAAAGTGAAATGATTAAAGTATTGCAATTCGGCGAGGGGAACTTTTTAAGGACGTTCGTCGACGCGTATTTCGATACGCTTAATAAAGAGGGCGTTGGCGAATATTCGGTGGATATAGTAAAACCGATTCAGTTCGGCTCGCTTGAAAAGTTTGAAAAACAGAACAATAAATATCATATCGTTCTGCGCGGGGTTAAGGACGGAAAAGAGGTTGAAGACGTATATAAAATAGACGTTCTGAACTCCGTCGTTTCTCCGTTTGAGAATTACGAGAAATATATTGCGCTCGCAAAAGACGAAGATCTGAAAATCATCGTTTCAAACACGACGGAAGCGGGGATATGTTTCAACGCCGAAGATAAATTCGACGGTTTTGAGCATATAACATACCCCGCGAAACTCACTAAATTTTTGTTTGAAAGGTTTAACGCGGGTCTTGGCGGAGTATATCTTATGCCCGTGGAACTTATAGATAACAACGCCGACGAGTTGTACGCCTGCGTGAATAAATACATAGATTTATGGCAACTTCCCGAAGAATTCAAAAAGTGGAACGACGGCGAAAACTATTATTGCAATACCTTAGTGGACAGAATAGTTTCGGGTTATCCGAAAGACGAAGAAACCAAAGAGCGTTTGTATAAACTCGTCGGAGAACAAGACGAACTCGTTTCCATAGGCGAGCCGTTCGGACTCTGGGCGGTCGAAAACAAGGGCGAAATAAGCAGGTATATAAAAGACGGCAAGCATAATATCGAAGTCGTTTTGACGAACGATATTAAATATTATAAAAAGCGTAAAGTAAGAGTGCTTAACGGCAGCCATACGAATTTAGTGCCCGTAGGTCTTTGGCTCGGAAAGGTCACCGTTTACGACTGTATGACGGATAAGACGTTGTATAAGTTCGTAAACGATACTTTAACGAGCGAAATAATACCGTTCGTTTCGGACGATATAGCGGCTACTACGGAATTTGCCGAAAGCGTAAAAGAGAGATTTTTCAATCCGTACTTAAACCACCAATTGACGAGTATAGCCTTGAATTCCATATCCAAATGGAAAGCGAGAGTATTGCCGTCGTTTAAGGATTATTACGAAAAGTACGGCAAGATCCCCGAGAACTTAACCAAGGGTTTCGCGTGCCTTATGGCTTTGTATAAGATTACGGCGAAAGGCGACGACGGAAAATATTACGCGAAACTTCCGAGCCGTATAATCGAAATGAAAGACGACGAAAAGTACCTCGAATATTTCGTAAACGGCGGTTGCGTGATTAAATTTATGCAGGACGAAACGGTCTGGGGCGAAGACTTAACGAAATACGAAGGCTTTGCCGCGGCGGTTAAAACGATAGTCAAAAAGTTAAGAAGCGGCGAAACGGATATTTTATGAAAGACTTTATCGTAATAAACGAAAAGGATAACGTGGGCGTAAGACTTACCGCAACGGATAAAATTCCCGCGGGGCATAAGTTTGCTTTGAAAGATATAGCTAAAGGCGAATACGTTATAAAATACGGCGAGATCATCGGCAGGGCGACGGAAGACATAAAGCAAGGCGAATGGGCGCATACGCATAACGTAAAATCGCACCTGGACGAAAACGTAGAGTATAAGTATAAGCCGGATTATCCCGAAACGGATACATATCGGTCGCCAAAAAACTCACCGAAAAATTCGGGTTCAAAGGCGTTGCGATAACGCTCCGCGAAAGTCTTTCCGCAAACGATAACAACTGGTCGGGCATGCTGTTAACGAACGGCGAAGCGTATTTTTCAAAGAAGTACGCGATGCATATCGTTGACCGCGTGGGCGGCGGCGACAGTTTCGGCGGTGGGTTGATTTATTCGCTTTTGAACGATTACGACGCGCAGAAAGCAATCGAATTCGCTGTCGCGGCGAGTTGCTTAAAACATTCGATCGAGGGCGATTACAATATGGTTTCGGTTTCCGAAGTGGAAGTCCTTTTAAGCGGCAACGCCTCCGGCAGAGTTCAAAGATAAGATTAAAAAAACTCAAAACAAATGAGATCAGTCCCGTAATAAAAAAAACGAGGTAAGTGCGGGACTGTCTTGGCTTGTAAAAAGCATTGCCCCTCTTTCCGAGTTTTTGGAAGGAGGGATTTTTTTATGCGTTGGAATTGTTTCTGTGCGCCGTCGCTAATTTTAAGCGATGACCATGAAGTCATTTTATACCGATACATACAAGACGGCGAAAGGCGAGAAGAGAGTTTATAAGGGTATAAAGTATTGCTGTCCGAACCGAGCGCGAAAACGCGGCGAGTGCGACGGAATGTCGCAGTATTTATCTAAAAGGGTAGATGACGCCGTTCTGCAAATAGTTCGGCAAGCCCTTGAAAAAATAAAGGGCAGCGCGAAAGACGAGGCGGTAAAAACGCAATACGAAAAGAAATCTCGATTGAAGACTGTACTCCTTGCATAAGCGAGGGGTATTCTTTTTAGAAAGTAAAGAAGTATATACAAATGATAAATTCAAATATCTATTTGTCGATGAAGTTCAATTGGCGAAAGATGGATATGCCGAGGTTTTAATAAGGTTTCATTTGAAAAATCCGGATGAGGAAATATTTGTTACCGGTTCAAATAGTCAAGCATAGTGGAGTTGACTATGGCAAGCGGAGAAGTTGTGCGATTGTGCTTTGATAAAAATTTGATAAAGGCAGAGCGTTCGTACAAAGTAAAGGACAGAGCCGAGCAAGTATATCTGATCGCTTTCGTTTATTCCTACGGACGGAAAACGGATATAAGAATAGAAAGATCGGTTACGGATATGCTCGGAGAACTTCGCTTACATAATGCGTTATATGCTGTTGGATATAAGAGAAAAAATACGGCAGACGCGGACTTGGACTATGACCGTGACAGACGGTGGTACGTTAATTTTATAAGCAAAATCATTTAAGAAAAGGAGCAGAAAACATTGAAAGAAAGAAACTTCAAATTCAGAAAAAGTTATGCGGAAGTTATCCGCGTAATGGACGACAAACAGGCAGGCAGATTCATCAAAGCGGTATCGGATTATGTTTTTGACGGGAGAGCATACGACGGCAACGACACGGCAATCAAGAGTGCGTTTACGCTCGTAAAAGTATCTCTCGACGGAGATAAAGCCGACAGAGAAAACGGCAGACGCGGCGGTATCAAAAGCCGCGAACTTCGCAAGGCAAAGGAAAAACAGCCGTGCGTTGCAAAGGTAATCGCAAGCGGTATCGTGGCGAGCGAAATGCTGAAAAGTATCCTTGAAGGCAGAGAAACGCCGTCTGACGACGAGGGTGAAACCACCGAAAATTGTTTTGGCAGAGAGGACTTTTAGCAAGCAGGGAAAGAGACGCTTGGGGACACTTTTAGAACAAGGTAATTAAAATGCAAACAGCAAATCAGGAATTACCTTTGAATAATAGCAAATAAATTAGCGTTAAGAGGGTAAAAGACATTGAAACAACAGAAGAAAAATGGTATAATAAAAATAATCTAACGATAAAAGGAAAAATCGTATGGAAAACAAAATCAAGATTTTTGAAAATAAACAAGTCCGCACAGCTTGGGACTCAGACAAAGAAGAATGGTTTTTTGCCGTTGTAGACATAATCGAAGTCTTGACGGATAGTCCTAATCCTCAAACATATTGGCGAGTTTTAAAGAAAAGGCTGAAAGACGAAGGAAATGAAACCGTTACAAGTTGTAACGCTTTGAAAATGTTGGCTAAAGACGGTAAAAACAGATTGACCGATTGTCTTGATACGAAAGGCGTTTTGCGGCTTGTGCAGTCGATTCCGTCGCCGAAAGCCGAACCGTTCAAGATGTGGCTTGCGCAAGTTGGAAGTGAAAGGCTTGACGAAATAGCCGATCCTGAAAAGGCGATACTTCGTGGGGCAGATTTTTACCGAGCGAAAGGCTATACGGAAGGTTGGATCAATCAGCGACTTCAAACGATAGAAATGCGTAAAAAACTTACCGATGAATGGAAAGAACGTGGAGTAAAAGAGGGCGTGGAATATGCAATTCTCACCGATGAAATGACAAAAGCGTGGAGCGGTATGACGGTTAAAGAGTATAAAGAACTCAAAGGACTGAAAAAAGAAAATCTGCGCGATAATATGACGGATATCGAACTTGTTTTGAATATGCTTGCAGAAGTTACGACAACAACGCTTTCAAAGAAAGAACAACCGGAAACTTTTACGGAAAATCGTTCCGTAGCAAAACGCGGAGGTAAATTTGCAGGAGATACCCGTAAACGATTTGAAGAAGAAATCGGCGGAAAAGTAATATCTCCGCTCAATGCAAGCGACAAGACCGCGCTTGAAACAAAGAAAGATAACGACGAAAATAAAGGCTGATTATAAAAAAGAACAAAACTCGGATATAAACAATTGAATATAGAAACGCCGAGAAGCCGCACGAAAAATGTGCGGCTTCTTTTCGTCGTGTAAAATATAGTAAAGACAAAAAAATCAAGGAGATGGCAATGAAATATAATCAATGGTTGGATATATGGCTCGAAAATTACGTAAAACCTACTTCAAAGATAAAAACGTATACGATATGCATAATATTCCGTTACCGAAACAGTTAATTCCGTTGCTGCAAAAATTAAAAAAACATTCGGATTCGGAATACGTCATTTCGGATAAAGGCAAAGGAATATCTATAAGGGTGTATCAACGCAATTTTTCTAAATTGTTGGAAAGATTAAATATTCCGCATAAAGGGTTTCACGCTCTTCGACATACGTTTGCGACGCGAGCGTTGGAATGCGGAATGGACGTGAAAACGTTGTCTGAAATACTCGGTCATAAAAGCGCGACGGTAACGCTTAACAGATATGTACACTCTATGGCGGATTACATAAAAGAAATGATGAACAAACTTGGAAAGCTGCTTTGAGAACGTTAAAAAGGTGTCGCCTATTACTATAATAGACGACACCTTGACACGTAGAATTATAGCATCTTTTTTGTTTTTCGTCAATAGAAAACGTATTTTGAAAGATGAGTTTTTGTTATATTACAATAGACGTGTTAAATGAAGCGGAAAACAGTCCACTTCACTTGATACGTTATTTTTATGGTGGCGACCGATACGCAAAGGAGTAAAACAAAATGGCAAAAGAAAATGTGAACGTGGCAGACGAATTGAAAGACGAAAGACAGAAATCGATTTTAACTCAGTCGGCAAAAGAAGCAGAAGCAACGCAAGCGATTGCGGAAACGGACATAGACGAAGAAGCAATCACAGCAACCGAACCGAACGAACCACAATTACCGAAAATTTATGTAAAGCGTAAGCGTTACACCAACAAGACGGACGGTAAACAGTATTGGGAATACGTTACCTCTGCGATGATGCGCGGAAGTGTTTCCGAAGTGCATTTTAAGGCGAGCGACGTAGGCGGTTACGAAGCGTTGGAAAAACTTTTCGGCGACGATAATAAAGCCCTCGAATTAAGAGTCCGCGAAGAACGTCAGTATGACGAAAAGACGGGTTGGCGCAAGTATTACGTTTACGAAGTCGTATTCGTCGATGAAATCGGTTTTGAATGGCGTTACCCGTTAAAGACGGCACGCACAAGCGATAAAGCCGTAATGGAAAATTACATACGACTTTTGAAGTTCGAAGCGGAACAGTCGAAAGCAAAGGCATAAAAGGAATTATAGGCTGTTCTGTTCGGTCGAAACTCGGTCGGATAAGAACAGCCTTTGTTTTAAGAAAGGTAGCATATGATAGATTTTAAAGAAAAACGATTTGATTATAAATCAATCTGTAAAGAAGATGAAGAAATGTTAGAACTTCGTTCTGCGGATATTCTGAAAGACCTTGAAAACGAAAAAACGAATTTCTTTTACCTTGGTGTGCATTTAATCGACTTATATAATTCGGGCGCGTATCGCGTATATGCAAAAGGGATAACGTGCGAACAAATGCGAATCGATTATAACCTGCCTATCGGCGCGGGAAATCTGTGTTCCGAATATTTCTTCGCTTACTGTGAAAACAAATTCGCGTTGGAAAAATCGCAGATTAGTCGACTGATGAATATCGCCGACGAGTTCGGGAACAAAGCGCGCGGGTTTAAAGCACAATGGAAAGACTTTAAATATTCGCAATTATGCGAGTTACTTCCATTGACCGAAGAACAGCGCAAAGCGGTAAAACCCGAATGGTCGATAAAGAAAATCCGCGAATACAAGAAAACGCTTGTTGCGACGTCGCAACAGGAAGAAATCGAAACGCCGAAAGCGGAAACTCCGCCGAACACGTCAAAGTATGCGCGTTTCGATAAATGGAACAAGCGCGAACTTTGCGACAAAATTTTTGAGTTGGAAAGCGAACGCGACGACCTTTTGAAAGAAATACAGACTTTGAAGAGCGAACAAAACGAAGAATCCCCTTTTTCGGGCGGTTTGTTTGCCAAAAGGAATTTATCGCGCGGGTTGGAAAGTTTAAGCGGAGGTAGTGTATGAGAGGTTTTATCGAAGTAACGGACTACGACGGCGGAATGAAAGTATTACTGCCTGTTTCAAAAATAACGGCGATTGTCTGCGATGACGACGGAAGCGTTTTCGTAGAATTAGGACTGAATAACAAAGGCGATTCGTCGGGCTTGCTTGTAACTGAAAGTTACGACGAAATCAAAGAAAAAATCAAACAAACGGAGTGTAGCGCAAATGGCAACTTTAATACAAGGTAGAGACGGTAAAAAGGTCGTTTTATTGAATCCGTCGGAGCGTGCGAAGAGATTTTCGCGCGAGTTGGCGAACGGAAGAAAACAGAACGGTGAAAAACTTACAGCGGCGGAAGCGGGTTTCCGTATGGGCGTATTGAACGAACGCAAAACGCAAGCGAAAATCTATTGCCGCGAAAACGGAATCAAAAGTAAAGCGAGGAAGCATAAGAAATGATGAAAAAAAATGTCGGAACGGCGTATAAATCGTCTACCGCAAAAAGAACGAAACCACGTTCTAAAATAAAATATATTGCTTCTGTCGAAACGTCTAACAACAATCGACGTGAACAATGGGCTTTCGGCAGAGATGAACATAGTTTGACGAGTTCGGGAAGATGGACTGACGCTAAATTGTTTTCAACAAAAAAAGAAGCCGAAAAAGTTTCAAAAGAATTAGCAAGCGGTTTTAATAAAAAAGAAAACCCTAAACCTTACGTTAGAAGAGTTTATTTATAAAACTGCTTTTTATGAAAAGATAGATAAAAAATACGCGTAGCCGTATGCGATAAGCGGCAAAGGAAAAACAAAAATGAGTAACAACAACAAACAGTACAAGAAAAGCAAGGTGTTGAACGGGATTTTCGGCGGAATTCTTGCTTTGGTAATCGCGGGCGGCGTTGCTGCCGTCGGGGTGCTTTCAAACGGGTTCAAGGATTGGAACAAGTTCAAAAAAGACGATACAAAACAGGAACAGCCTATGCCCCCGTCCGAAGGTAGCGGCGGCTCGGATATTACGGCAGAAGCAAGCAACGGAATCCGTTTAATGAGTATGAAACTCGCACCCATGCAATATGCGGCATATGGTGTAGCGGCAAATGCAGAATCTGCATACACGGTAACGGCGACGGTATATCCCGAAGACGCGGCAAATAAATTGCTCGATTGGACGGTATCGTTCAAAAACGCTTCTTCCACTTGGGCAAGCGGAAAGAAAGTAACCGATTACGTAACCGTTACTCCCTCTTCTGACGGGGCAATGACCGCAGTCGTTCAGAATATAGCGGCATTCGGCGAACAGGTCGTTGTCAAGGTAACTTCGCGCGACAACACCGCCGCTTATGCGACTTTGAACGTCGAATATTTACAGCGCACTACCGGTTATTCGTTCGTCGTTGACGGAAAAGTTCTTTCCACTACGGGAACGAAGACTTATACGGCAACCCCGACTTTTGCGGCAACGAAGAACGTTACCGCAGGCGTTACCGTCAATAAATCTTCTGTTTACACCCGTGCAAATACGGATAAAGCGGAATATTTCACGATTAAACCCACCGCGGCATTCAAGACCGCTATCACCAACGCAGGACTTAACGCTTCCGACCTTGCCGAATATTCGGGCGGTAGCACGAAAGCCCTTTCCGATTGGTTCGATAAAATCTGGGGTGAAGACCTGTATACGAGCAACGCGCAGAAAAACAAATTGATTTCTGCAATTAAAGGTTTCAGCGGTAACGCATACGAAATTGTAATTTATACCGCGAACGGCGGGGAACAACTTGCAACTTTCGGAATCACGCTCGATTCGTCCGTAATCGAAGGTCAGAAAGGCGTTGAAAGCATTACCACGGATAAGACGGAACTTGTGTTCTGATAAGGAGCGTACATAAATGACAGATAAGAAAAAATTTATATTTTCAAATCTGCTGTCCTTGGTTCTCGGCATCGTAATCGGTGCCGGGGGCTTCGGGATAGTCAGCAATATCAACAAAAACGAAAAGGTTCCCGAACAGACGGCAACCTTGCCCGACAGTGGCGGCGCGGTAATCGGCGAAGCGCAGGAAAACGGCATTCAGATGATGAAAACCGCGATTCCCGTTGAGGAATATGCGGTATACGGCGTAAGCGAACAGGCAGAAAAAGCTTATACGATTACGGCAACGGTTAAACCCGACACCGCTACTAATAAAAAAGTGAACTGGTCGTTATCTTTTGCGAATGCGGAATCTGCATGGGCGAAAGGCAAGAACGTTGCCGATTACGTTACCGTGTCGGCGAGCGGAACGACGAACAATGTAGCCGTGCTTACGTGTATGAAAGCGTTCGGCGAACAAATTCTTTTAACGGCTACGTCGGACGACGATTCCGCGAAGTCGGCGGTTTGCACGGTAGATTACGCGCAAAAGGTAACGAACGCAACCCTTTCGTTCGGTTCGCTTACGGTTGAAAACAACGGCACTCTTTCCCCGAAGTTCCAGATAGCGGCAGACACTGCGGGACCGGGCGGCAAAGCAGTTTTCGATTATGATACCGCCGACGTTTACACGCTTGCCGACACCTTTACCGTTTCTTGCGACGTCGATTATGAGGACATCGCTCAAGCCGGTAAGATGAAAGGTGTTTATTCGTTCGCGAATGTCAGTAATTTATCATCTATGATTGAATCCGGCGAAGATATCCTCTTCGATTTGTCGTTCTTTGAAAATATCGGGGCACGCATAAAATTAACAGGTATGGCGGGTTACATAGTAATCGGAAGCAATTCAACAATTTATTCCGATACAACCCTTATGGAAGATTTTTTTATCGCATATCAGGAAAATAATGGCGATATTGGCGGCGATATCATAATAACCGCAACGTTTACGGGAAAATATAGTTCGTTTACCTATATCGGCACGATTTCTTTTGACGATTACGAAAACGGCGTTTCTCCCGTAAACAGCGTAAATCTCGATAAGGATAACATTATAATTTCGTAAGGCGGTGAACTATGAGTAAATACAAAATGAACGGTTCTATCAACCGAATTTCTCGTGCGATTACCTTTGTTGTGTTTGTTTTGCTGTTGCTCGGTATCGTCGGGGTTTGTTTAAATCTATTTAATCGTCCGAACGGTATTTATCTGCGCTACGGCGATACCGTAATAACGGAAAACACAGGCGGAATAACCGTTATTTATGGCGAACCGATTACGTTGCGAATAGATAATACGGAAGACTGGGGCGCGTATTCCGTAACCGATTGCACGGTAACAATCGTTTCGAACGTGGATGACGCACACGATTTCGATTTTACCGTTGAGGGCGAAACAAAACCGTCTTCTTTCTCTGCCGAAAAAGATTTCACGGCGGCGTTTACCGATAATTATAACGGAAAAGGTCTGACGATTTCCGCCGACGGAGATTTTACGATAAAGTATTCGGCAAGGACGGTTTCGGAAATGCTGAAAAAAGTAAAATGTAAAGAAGTTACGCTTGAAAACGATTATGTCCTTTCCGCATATCCGTATGTTGCGATTCAGGTCGTTTCGCCCGACGGAAAACAAACGTTAACCGTTCCCGTGCTTTTGTATATTGCGGTTGACGGCGTAACGCTTAACCCGAACGAGGTAATTTTCTGATGAAAAAGACAATCAATAAAATTTTGCGATTTATCGCCACAATAGTTTTATGTGTAATATCGGCGATCGGCGGACAAGTAAAATTGTCCGCTCTTCCCGTATTTGCGGCAACAAAAAACACTGTAAAGTTTGACGAAACTTATGTAATGGACGACCTGAACGGCGCAACGATAAACGGTAAAACTTTTAATATCGAAGATTATTCGTTCGACGAAAAACGTAATACGGGTATCGTTCTGTTTACGGAATACTGTTATAGTTTTTACGCGAACAAACAAGAACACTTCGGTTTGTATGTGTACGTGTGGAATCCGAAAGGTTTAATCTTCGATACCGATTCGCCGTTAAATAAGTTGCAATTTTCTTTCGGCGACAGAGCGCATTATAATAAGTATTCGTTACTCTTTTTAAGTAAGTGCGAAGAAGTAAATTACGAGGGCTTGTTTTACAAGTTCAAAGTCGATTTAACCGAAAGCGAACGTTCGGCAATTCTGAATACCGTTGACAGCGCGAAAAGATTTTATCACGTAAGCGGAATTGAACTGAAAGAAGCAAATAAAACTAACGCGACAGAAACTGCCATAAACCTTGAATATACATTTTCGGGCTATGCGGAAGGCTACGGCGCGGGCAATAATTCCGAAAATACGCTTGTTTGCAATACGGAACAAGGCGAGGTTTTATCCCTTGACGTACATAGTACGTATTATCGCCCGAACGGCGCAAGCGGCGGAGATATCCATACGCAAGATACGTTACATTCGGTTTATTTTTCCGTCCCCAACGCTTTAATTGACGAGTACGGAAAGATGACCGCCGTTCACGCAACGTGGCTGAACGCTCTTACTAAGCCTATGTATGTTACAGGAAACAAAACCGTGTACGACGCGTTATATCCGTTCATCGGTAAAGAACTTGCACACAATGTAAAGTATGACGTGGATTATTGGTACGACGACGATATGCGATATTCCTTTGTCGCGAATTTTTGGACAGACGGACCTGTCGGACATTTGTCAACGCATAGTTATACGGGTGATTATTTCTATAATTGGGGCGCGTTCGGCGCTATATTGTCGAGCACGTATGCGACAAATCAACTTAAACAGTTAGACTATATATTTTACGACAAAAACGGAAACGCCGACGATTACACTTTGCCCGCAGAAACGTTGCTGAATTGGCTTGTAACTTATACTCAGGAACACGGCGGCGAACTTATAAACGGTAAATACAGTAAGGCGTTGTTTTCTTCCGTTGACGACGAATTTACAGATATAAATATTCGCGCCGACAGAACTTTTTCTCTTACAAGCGAAAAGATAAGTCGTTCTTGGTGGGATAAACTTTGGAATAAAAACGGAACGGTTGAAAGTACTACTACATACGACAATATCGAAGCAATAAAAGCCGTTACGGACAGTGATATGACGGGAACGGAAACCGAAATTTGCGACAGACTGTATATTTCCTACGGAGATTACAACGAATTAAAAGATTTTTACGAAAAAGCGCAGACGAATAACGAAACGGTATACTTGTTCCGTTATTATGTATCGAAATATTATTCGGCTGAATGTACGGAATTTGAAATGTCTGACCGCGGGACAGTACAAACTGCATACGGAACGGCAAAAGAACTTGATACAAACGCATATCTTGCGCAAATGTGGTTGCAACTTGATTTCGATATTATCGACGTAACTTTTACGAACGGCGGCGTTGATACCGTTATTCCCGTTGTTTCTTCCCCGCAGGATATTGCTTCGGACGGAACTTCGCCTATCGAAACGACAGATGATTTCGATTGGAAAAAGATATTACAAATCATTTTCGGAGCGTTGCTTCTGATATTATTACTTGTAATTCTAATGCCGATTTTACCGATGATTATAAGCGCAATAATCAAAATTATATTGCTTCCGTTCAGATTGATTGCGGCGATATTCAAAGCAATATTTCATAAAAAGGAGTGATACACGGTGCGCAGAAGAATTTTAAGAACACGCGCTGTAAAACGGCGCAGAAAATAAACTTTTTCTCTTAAATGGGAAAATTCCGCGTATGCGGTTCTGCTCCCTGCAAGGGTTATAAAAGAAAAAGACTGTCGGACGGATCGAGTGAAAACTCTACCGTTCGGCAGTCCGAATTATAGGTGTAATTATGTTTGACAAAAAGAAAAAATCGGGTAAACCGAAAAATATTCAAGTAGACAAAAATGTTTCTAAGCGCTATCCGAACGGAAGAACTATAAAAACGGCAGATAAGTATTTACCGATTGGCAAACACGGCGAATCGGATAATGCGAAAGGTCAAAGACGTGTCGTTATAGTCGATAGTAATCGATATGACGAACTGGCGGTAGTTAGGCTTACCACGCAAAAGCAACCGAATACGACCATATTAAAAGGGCGTAAACAAGGAAACGGGAAAACAACCTATTTTAAACATTTCGTTGAAATAACGGATAACGAAAACAAGCCGATTAAAATAGACGGTAAAAAATTTATTGAAAATCCGTGGGGGTATGATTTAGATGAGCAACAGATAATTGAAATTCAAAACAAAGTTTATAAACATTCTACCCAAGCCACGGAAAACAAAAAGAAAATCGCCGACTTGAAAGCCAGCGACGGTAAAAATAAAATAGATAAAAAAGGCAAAAAGAAAAGGTAGGATAAACCCCCTACCTCAATGCCGATTACGGCGGGTGCAAAGGAAAATAAATACCTTTGCCGAATTATCCTCTTGCGAGGTCGATTATTATTTTATAGCATTTTATAGAAAAAGTCAAGCAAAAACGCGAGAACAGAAAAAAATAAAATAGAAGAAGATTCAAAATATAGGAAATAAGGAAATGCAAACGTTTAAAAGGATACTGAAAGTATTGCTCGGCATAATAATTATTTTAATCATTGGCTACTTTATATACACGGGGATAAGAATATGAAAGCGGAAAGAAAAATCGATTATCGGCACATTATCTGTATTTTAATCACGCTCGGATTCGTTGTGCTTGGTATCTTCCGCTTTTTCGGCTGTATCGGCAGAATAATTGAAAGCGTAAGAGATTGTGGGCTTTCGGTAGCGTATTATTTTTGCGAAATCTTCGAGATTCCGCACCGCATAACGCTGACGGTAAACGAATTGCCGAAAATACCGTTTTTTGATTTCCCGTCGCAAACGCCCGACGTTCCCACTGTTCCCACCGTTCCGTCCGTTCCTATTCCAGATAATTTGGAAAAATTTAAAATTAACTGGTCGGCGTATTGGCGGCTTTGGGCAACGAAAGAGAATTTCTTCGGGTATCTTTCCGCCGTGGGAAACGTGCTGTATGTTTTAAGCAAAGCAATCGTTATCATTGTTCCATTTGTGCTTGTCGCGTGGCTGTTGCTTCGCCGTATGCTGAAAACGCAAAACAACGACTATGACAAGGACAGCAAGCCGCTTACGATATTCAAGCGCATTACGGCGCATACATATATTTCGCTAAAAACTTGGCTTATCGGCTTTTTTGCGTTTGTAAAGGAACACAAGAATTACTATGTAACGTGGCTTTGCCTGTGGGCGTTGTATTTTAACGCGTTTGCGATTCTTATCGAATTTATCGCGTATTACCTGTATTTTGTGGTATCGTTCGATTTTCTTAATCTTTATCGGCAAGTATATAAACTGTTTATCGACTTATCGGCGGCGTTTACGTTTATTCCTTTGTGGGCGTGGGTTGTGGTCGGTCTTATCGTGTTGGACAAGTTTCGGAAGAATATCGCTTACGGAGTGCTGAACCACTTCGAGCGAAGAAACCGCGGGTTTATCAATGCCCGCCCTATCGTGTATATGGTATGCGGAACAATGGGCAAAAAGAAAACGACGGCTATTACGGATATGGCGCTTTCGCAGGAAGCAATGCTACGGGATAAAGCGTTTGAAAAGATTTTGGAAAACGATTTGAAATTTCCGAATTTCCCTTGGATAAACCTTGAAAACGAATTAAAGCGGGCAATGGAATATCACGAAGTTTACAATCTTGCGACGGCGCGGAAATTTATTGCAAAGAAACGGGAACGCTTCTTCAAGTCTGCGACGGAAGAAAAGATTTTCGGCTATGATTATTCCCGTTACGATACGTTTTACAACGATAATCTGAAAGTAACGGATATATGGGAAACGATAGAAACGTATTCGCTGTTATACTTCATTTACGTGATACAATCGTCGCTACTTATCAGCAATTACAGCATACGCGTAGACGGCGTGCTTTCAGACTTGGGCAATTTTCCGCTCTGGAACGCGGATTTTTTCAAATCAGACAGCCGACTTATAGACAGTTACAGCCGCCACGCGCATATTATCGACTTCGATTCTTTGCGTTTGGGGCGCAAAGTGGTAGAAAAGAACCGCAAAGCAAATTCTTTCGATTTCGGCGTGGTGATAATTACCGAAGTCGGCAAAGAACGCGGAAACAGCATAGAACTATCCGAAAAGAAGAAAAAAGACGAAGCGACGAATCAGAAGAACGACCTTTTCAACAGTTGGCTGAAAATGGTACGCCATTCCGCTACGGTGGATAACTTTCCGTTCGTGCGGGTGATAACGGACGAACAACGCCCCGAAAGTTGGGGAGCGGACGCGCGGGATTTGTGCGAAATCGTGCATATCAGAGAAAGCGGCGAAACACGGCTTGCAATGCCTTTTTTCTCGCTTGCCGAACTGCTTTACGGGTGGCTTTATAATAAGTTTTCGGGGCTGTATTACGAATATCGTTTTAACCGCGGCGATAATACGCTTGCTATGTATCTTCTGAAAGGACTGACGGCGAAAATGCGCGATTATTACACGGGAATTTATAATCGTTTCGGTTATTGCGTTCTTTCGGTTCAGGTGGAAAGCGGCACGCAGGACGGAACGATACAAGACGGCAAATATTATTTAATGTCGAAAAAGATTTACAGCAAGCGATTTTCAACGGACTGTTTTTCGGACTTCTTTACGGTAAAAGCGTTGCGTTCGCCCGTCGGTATCAACGATTTGAACGAATACGCCACGGAAAAAGCCACGTTTGGGGAACTTGCAATGCAGAACTCTTACTTTGTAAACGACCTGTTAAACGGGTTGAAAAACGAAGAAAAAAAGGAAGATAAAAATGCGGACATTTGAAGAAAAAGTAAATTATAACAAGAAACGTTATAAGACGGACAATTTTTCGGCGGGGTATGTAATCGGCGTGCAAATGTATCACGATTACCCGAAGTATGACGAAAAAGGCAAAGCGGAAGCGCGGAAAACAATCGGCGATTTCAACGACCTTGCGAAAGGCAAAAACGGCGACAGGCTGGCGAAAGGCATAATGTGCGGCATACGCGACAGTGCGAACGAGAGAAAACACAAGAAATAACTTCCCTTTATCAGTCCTACTCCGCGTAGCGGTTATGCTCCCCGCAGGGGTTATAAAAAAACATCGAGGTGCAGACAAATGCAGAACGTTTATCAGATAGATTTATTCAACAGAACAAAGAATCCGTTTACGAGCGAATATAAGATATACCACGACGGCAGTCATTATATCGCCCGCGAATCGGTAAAAGGACTTAAAAGAAGAGCAAGAAAACGCGAACGCTCGGAACTTGTAACATTGTTCGATTTTCTCTTTGACGAAGCGATAAAAAGCGATATTGCAACCGACGAAGAAAAGAAGCAGTATATCGAAGATAAATTTATCAACGATTACTGTATCGAACTGCCCGATATCAAAGACTTCATCGAAGAGAATTTCGCTCGTAAAATGCGCAATATCTGGCAACGCGAAAAACGATTCCGTCGCAAAGCGTATCTTAACCGTTGGAATTATTTCGTAACGTTTACGTATGACGGAAAGAAGCACACGGAAGAAACGTTTATCAAACGATTGAGAAAATGCCTTGCGAATCTGCACACGCGCCGCGGGTGGCGTTATATCGGCGTAACCGAACGCGGCGAAGAAAACGGAAGATTTCACTATCATTTTTTAATGTATATTCCCGACGGACAAATGGTCGGGAAATTGTATAAAAAGCGCGATTACAGCAAGAAGCGCGGAACGGTACAGGAAACTATATGTAGCGAATTTTTTGAAAGAAAATTTGGAAGAAACGACTTTGAGGAACTAAATATGAACGTAAACGGCGGCAACGCAGTCAAATATTGCTTAAAATATATGCGCAAAACGAATTCTCGCGGAATTTACAGTCGCGGAACGCCTGCGGAACTTACCAAGGAATTGGACAAGACGTATGCGTTTGCGGCTGAAATCATAAACGATAAAATACGAGATTTCAATACTTATGCTCAAAGGTGGGTATTGTTTGACGGAATAATCGATTACGACAGGGATATAAAACCTCTGACGTTATCGAAATTACGGCTCGTATCATAAAATATACGCAGGAAAGATGAATAAATTTACGTTTTGCGCCGAGGAAAGCACACGGCGCTATTTTGCGTTGCCGAAAACGAAATAATTACGGTAAAATCACCGTAAAAACCCGTTTTTCGTAAAAAAAATAAATAAAAGGCGCGGTTTTCAAAGCGATTTAGCGGAAACCGCGCCTTTTATTTTGCCGAAAGTCAGTCAGTTTTGGCAGGGAAATTGCGCGCCCCCTCGTCCGCGGCGTTTATCGCCGCGCTCGTATAGACGAGGGGGCGCGCAATACTCTTTTGTTGTTCTTCTATGGCAAAAATGTTAGATAAAAACAGTAAAAAATAATATAATTGAAAGAACCCGAAAAGGTGTTGCGACGTCGCAATTACGGCGTTTTTCTCTTATAAGAATCGTTCCCGACAGGGTTTTGCACCCTGCAAGGGTTATTTATGAAAGGACAGAACTATATGAAAATAGAATTGAATTTAAGACGGTGGAACAACCCGTATTCTCCGAAAGAAAAATTGAAAGCATTGAATCTTTTGAAGCGTTCCGACGTGGAATTCGTCGCGCACCGTTACCATTGCACCGTTCAGACGATTTACAGGTGGCGAAGAATTTACAACGGGACGATAGAAAGTCTTGAAAATAAGTCGCACCGTCCGCTTACCGAGCACCCGAAAGCACAGACCGACGAAGAGAAAAAGCATATAGCGGACTTAATCAAACGTAACCCGAATATAGGGTTAAACGAATTATATGGTAAACTTCGTCTGAATTACGCATACAGCCGTAATCCGGTTACGCTTTACAGGTATCTGAAACGAAACGGCTTTTACGATACGAAAAAAACTTATACGCCGTATAAACCGAAACCGTACGATACGCCCGAACAAATCGGAGTGAAAATGCAAATGGACGTTAAGTATGTGCCAAAAGAATGTATCGCTGATTCGATTATCGATGACGAACGATTCTATCAGTACGGGATAATCGACGAAGCCACGCGCGAAAGGTTTATTTATCCTTACCGTGAGCAGAACGCCGACAGCACGGTTGACTTCGTTAAACGGGCGATCGCGTTCTTCGGCTATACCCCGCAAATCATTCAGACGGACAACGGCTCGGAATTTACCTTTACGCAGAAAGTGAAAAACGACAGGAAACATTCTTTCGATATATTCTGCGAACAGCACGGAATCGAACATAAACTTATAAAGCCGAGAACTCCGCGGCATAACGGCAAAATAGAACGCTCGCATAGGTGCGATAACGAACGGTTTTATAAATATCTGCGATTTCACAGTTTCGACGATTTGAAAATGCAAATGAAAGCGTATCTGAAACGGTCGAATAATATTCCGATAAGCACGTTATGCAGTCGGGATAAAACGAAAAAGTGGCTTACCCCGAACGAAAAGCGAAAAGAATTGCTTCTTCTTGATTGGGGCGTGATAGAATAATTATTTTTGCATTACATAATTTAAGCCGACCTTTACAGTCGGCTATTTTGGCGTTCACGAATATAAATTTTTGCGCGTGTTTTACCTGTTTCGTACCTTAAAACAAGGCTCTGAACGGTCGATACGCCGTTTTTTTTGCTTTTTCTGAAAAAATTTTCAAAAAACCACTAAAATATCATTGACAATTCTTCAAAACGTATTTTGAAAGATGAGTTTTAATGATTTTGGCGAAAAAAAGTCATATTTTTGCAAATAGGCGTACAAAACCATAGAAATTTAACACCTATTATAGTAATAGGCGGCTGGTTAGACGTAGGAATTAGTCGTCTATGCGGAATGCAAATACACGAAAATATCTAAAAGCGGGGAAGTCTGAAACGTCTGTTTCGGACTTCTTTCTATGAGTAATAAAAGCACGACATCAGAAGCATTTTCTATTGATTTTTATCATAAAAAGTGCTATAATAATTATGTTGTCAGGAATAGTGACTGTAAGTATTATGTTAAAGGAGTTGTAAGTATTATGCTTAGAAAGAAATTATCTACAATTGTTTGTGCGGTGCTTTTAGTGATAATGTGCATTGGATTGGTTGCTTGCGGAAATAACGACGGAGAAGAAACTTTGAAGCCGCTTCACGACAGCTCAAAATGGTTTACCGAAGAAGAACTGTCGGCAAAAGGACTTACGGGGTTGCCTGTGCCGACCGGATTGTCCGGGGAAATAAAATCAAGCGACGCTTGGTATAATGACGGATATTCGTTTTCGCAAATTTGCCCGGACGAAGCAACGTTCAATGAGAATGCGGAGACATATTTTTCGTATTTTAAAACTCATTATGACGGAATGTTCGGCAAGCCGCGAAGCGAAAAATTCAGCATGAATACAAATGAAAACTGGTATATCATAGAACAAAAGAGCGCTTTGTCTGATTATTTCGATGACAACCCGAGCAAATTGTATAAGTTTTATTACATCAGAGACAATACTTTGTATAATGGATATTTTACAAAAGGTTCAGTATGGTTCTTTGAAATACGCTATGAATTCGATGCCGATGTCGGCGGATACAAATTCAAGCTGTTTATTGAAAATGCTGATTCTACTCATAACGGGATTTATACGAACTATTACAAAAAGAGATGAGATATTGCAAACACTGCATTGCCGATGGAGCTTTTTGCGATTGCAAACGCAATACATAGTTAAAAGATAAGTTTGCAAAGCAATAATGAGGCTGAAACTAACGCGACGCGCTACGCAAACAGTCCGGTGGACTGAATGCAAGCAAAGCGGGAGCAATTTATAATTGCGACCTGTTTGTGTCGCAAGTTCGCGGTGACGAAAGTCACTAAAGGCGCTTGCCGCCTGCCCTCTTGTACGGAGAACCAAGTGCGATGGTCTATAAGTTATAGACCATCATTTTTTATAAGATACAAATGATTGGAAAAAACTGTATAATGTGCTAAAATTAAGGCAAGGATAAATTTTTCAATTTGCAGAGGTAACTATGAAATACACAAATCAATTTATCGGCTGTTGCGGACTGGATTGCGAAAAGTGCGACGCGCGGATAGCAACGATTACAAACGATAACGCTTTGCGTGAAAAGACTGCCGCGCTGTGGACAAAACTCAACGGGGTGACGATTACGCCCGAAATGATAAACTGCACAGGATGTCGAATTGCAGGGGCAAAAACGCCTTTTTGCGACAAATTTTGCCCCGTACATAATTGCGTCAGAGAAAAGCAATCGGATACTTGCGCCGACTGCGGGCAAATGGACGGATGTCCGACGCTGGGAATCATAGCAACGAACAACCCTTTTGTTTTGGAAAACTTAAAAAAACTACGCAACGTAAAGCAGAGCCAAATAAAATAAGGGCTTATGATACCCTTTTTTAATACAAAAAAACACGCGCAGGGAGCTGAAATACGTTCCTTTCGCGTGTGCCGAAATGGTGTATCCGTCGGGGCTCGAACCCGAACCGTCAGCGTCGGAGGCTGAAATGGTATCCAATTCCACCACGGGTACATGATAATGTTATTATAGCATAAAGCAAGGCGTTTGTCAATACGAAACCGCCCGAAAAAACGACGTTAAAAGGGCGAAAATTGCCGCTACAAGACAATTCGAGCAAGAAAATTATTGACAAAAAAGACGATAAAGTATATACTGAAAGAAAAACTTAAGAGGAAAATCAAATGGAAAACACTGCATTGGATATCATCCTTAAAAGTCGGCTGATCGTCATTCTTCGCGGCGTTCCGACAAATAAAATTCTCGGCGTGGGGCAAGCTCTGTATAAGGGCGGCGTAAAAGCGGTGGAAG
>OKXB01000756.1_pt1 | contig 37468 bp, 28 predicted proteins | sample 1601731 | NCBI WGS metagenome assembly OKXB01 (sample SAMN04414077, study PRJEB24778) | human gut metagenome | material: faecal | host: Homo sapiens
CAACTTACTTATCGGGGAAGGATGCGAAAGCTACGAGAAATGGAGTAATAAAGTTGTTGCGCGGAATGAATGTGAAAACGATAACCTTTGATAACGGCAAGGAGTTTGCTTATCACGAAGATATAAGTAAAAAATTAAGGAGTGAAATATACTTTGCACACCCATACACTTCTTACGAAAGAGGTCTCAATGAATACACAAATAGATTGTTGAGACAGTACTTTCCAAAGGGAATGGATTTGAGAAAAGCTACGGAAAGGGAACTAAAATTTGCATTGAATGAGATCAACTCTCGCCCCCGAAAGACACTAAATTGGAAAAGTCCAAGCGATTATCTTCACGAACTAAAGTGCGCCGCCCCCTAGGGGGCAATAAGTAAATAAATCAACAACTTAAACTTTAATCTTTACAAAAAACCAACAATATCTAAAAACATCTACTGCCAGTTATGCACTGGCTCTTTGAAAAAAGGTAATGAAATTAAATTTTAAAGATGAATAAATACTACATACACGGCTATGGTTCGACTGGACAAACATCTTATAATGGATTGGTTAAAGCCGGAATCGAAAACCTATCCCTTGTAAATTGAACCTCCGATAGACCATATGAAGAAACATTAAATCAAATCCATTCTCAAATTGATTTAGATAATGAGTGTACTTTAATAGCGTCCTCTTTTGGAGGATTCTGGGCTTCCTAACTTTCTTTTAACAAGACTACTCATGTCTTTTTGGTAAATCCTTTAGTCGCCCCCAATTGATTCTTTTAAAGAAGGACATTATTCTAAAAATTTTACTAAAGAAATTGCTGAAACTTATAAAGGACATAAAAATCTGCTCATTTCAAATCCCTCTCGCCTATTCGTTTACCTTGCTAAAAATGATGAAGTCTTAGATTACAAAAAACCGAATCCATTTATAAATGCCATTGTAAATTAGAATATATTTCTGGATGTTATCGTTTGAGTAATTTCAAACAGATTGCTCATGATGTAGAAGAATACCAACAATTTTGTTTTTTAGCAATGTGGATATGTCAAATCAGATTGTAAACGCTTCTTGCCATGTCGCTGTCCGGCTTGTAGCGCTCTCCGACGGGATTCATGCCCGCCAGGCGCAAGTTTATATCGTCAATCTCTTCTCCGGTGAACACCAAGGATGCGGAACGCAAGTTTTCCAGCAAGTGCGCGCGCTTAGTCGTTTCTGGAATGGGAACTATCCATGGCTTTTGGTGCAGAATCCAAGACAGCGCAACTTGCGCGCAGCTCGCGCGTTTTTTGCGACCTATTTCATCGAGCAAGTCTATGAAAATTCTATTTTTTGCCATTGCTTCAGGTTGCATGCGAGGAAAGTTGGCGCGCATGTCCAGCTTGGAGTCGAACCGCGTATTCGCGTCCATTTCGCCTCCCAAATAGCCCCTGTCTAGCGGGCTGTACGCCACAAGGCCTATGCCTAGCTCCTCCAAGACGGGAAAAGTATTTTCCTCATGCAGGCGGAATGTGAGTGCGTATTGGTTCTCGACGGCAGTCAGCGGGAACTCCCTGTGCGCGCGGCGTATTGTTTCTGCATTGGGTTCGCTCATGCCCCAATGCAAAATTTTTCCTTCTTCCACAAGTGCGCGCATCGTAGCCGCCACTTCTTCTATGGGTATTTTATTATCGATTCGGTGCTGGTAATATATGTCGATATGGTCTGTCTTAAGGCGCCTTAAAGAAGCTTCAATGGCTTCGCGTATGCGTTCGGGACGGGCATCCTCAAGCTGTTTGCCGCCCGGATAATACAGTCCGAACTTGCTTCCTATCTTCACCCTATCCCGATAGGGTGCGAGAGCCTCGCCCACTAGTTCCTCGTTTGTGTGCGGGCCATATATTTCAGCAGTGTCGAAAAAGTCGACACCCAAGTCAACCGCTTCGGCAATTAGATTGCGCATTGCCTTTTTATCGCGCGCAGGGCCGTGCCCGTGGCTCATCCCCATGCAGCCTAGCCCGAGCGCGGAAACTTCCATGGCGGCTTTGCCGCGTCCCAGCGTGCGGCGCTTTGCTAGAAGCAAAGGTGCCTCGGAATTCTTGGAGATTGTTTTGCATGGTGCATTGGATGCATTTGCCAAAGCCATAGAGCTTGCCCCGTATGCCGCGCATAAAAACGCCGAGCTTTTAAAAAATTTTCTTCTGCCGATGTTTTTAAGCATTTTCTCGCCTTTCCACTGCCGGTTTATTTTTCAAATTTGTCGTATTCCTCGTCGCTGACAGCTTCCAACCATTCGTTAGAGACATTTTCTCCGGGTATTTCAAACGCCAAATGGGCAAACCAGCTGTCGCAAGCCGCGCCATGCCAGTGCTTAATGTTTGCGGGTATATTTACGACATCGCCGGGGTTCAGTTGCCTTGCAGGCTTTCCCCATTCTTGATACCAGCCTCTGCCTGCCACGCACACCAGCATTTGCCCGCCGCCCTTTGAAGCGCGGTGTATGTGCCAGTTGTTTCTGCATCGGGGCTCAAAGGTAACGTTTGAAAATGGAATTTGATCTGTTGATATGCGCGCTAAATAACTTTTGCCGACAAAATATTTTGCGTACGCATCGTTGGGGTCTCCTATGGGAAAAATCATTTCGCGCTGGAAGTCGGATTTACCGCCGCCTGACTCTTCGTCCTCCGCCCAGACATCCTTCGCAAGACGGAAGGCCGCCCATGCGTTTGGCCAGCCAGCGTAAAAGGCTATATGGGTAAGCATTTCTGATATTTCTTTACGGCTTACGCCGTTTTTCTTTGCAAATTGCAAGTGATGGACAAGCGAGGAATCTACAATCCCCTTCCCTATCAATGCTGCAACTGTAACCATGCTGCGGTCGCGCGGGCAAAGCCCGTTGCGGTTCCAAACGTCGCCGAAAAGAACGTCGTCGTTTATTTCCGCAAACTTGGGGGCAAATTCGCCCAGCTGTGTGCGGCCTGCATCTTGAGTAATTTTTTCATGTGCCATGATATTCTGGTTGTTTAGAGTTAATATAAAAAGCCCGAAAATAAAGGCTGCGATTTTTCCAGTTTTAGTTTTCATAAGCGGGAGCTCCCATTTTTAGTTTTAGAGATAATTACCGTGACATCGCCTTCTCCGAGGGCCGATTTCAATTCCTTTGCATCGGCGTTTTCTATTTTGCCGAGACGGGTAAAGCACCACGAGTTTGGCGCGTAGTAGATTACAAATTGATTGCCCTGGTATAGAATCAAGTCTCCGCAAGATGTTGTGGTTTGCTCGTCGTTCCGGGGCAGTTCATACCCCAGCGGCCCGACTTTTTCCATGTTCGCATAATCTCGCATTTTAATTGAAATGTCAGATTTCTCAAGAAGCTTGACGAGCGCTTTGGCAGAAGAATTGTCCTCCAAAACCGCAGTGAAACTTTTGCCGCCCTCTACGCAGAGCGTTATGCTCCTATTCTGCATGGCGCCAGCCTCCCCAGTTCCCGGTGCCGGCGCCGCGATGGCGGACATTCCGAAGAAAGCAAGCAACGCCGGGTATTTTAATGCCCTCATAAATTTTGCCTTTCATTGCGCAAAAATTTTCCAATTCTTATTGAACCGTGTATCCTCCGTCGACTGCTATTGCCTGCCCCGTTATAAAGCTTGCGCCTGCGCCGCACAGCCACAGCACAGTTTCGCCGACTTCCTCTGGGCGCCCCATTCTGCCTATGGGCTCGACAATCTTTGTGAGCGTTCCGGATTCCATCATGCGCTCCACCATTGGAGTCTTTATCGTGGCTGGGCATACTGCGTTTATTCTTACATTGCGGGTTACATACTCAAGCGCCGCGCATTTTGTAAGCCCTATGACGCCGTGTTTTGACGCGTGGTAGGCGGCGCGCCCAGGAACGCCTATTATTCCGCCTATGGAGGAATTGTTTACAATCGCTCCGCCCAATTCGCCGTTTTTTAGTATTTGCGCAAGTTCGTATTTCATGCAGAGGAAAACGCTGCGCAAATTTGCGTTTATCACCCAGTCAAATTCGGACGAAGGCAGGCTGGAGGTTTCCATGTCGTCCGGCATTATCCCGGCATTATTGAATGCGAAATCCAGCCTTCCAAACTTTTCCGCGGTTTTTTCGACCATGGCCTTCACTTGGGCTTCGTCCGTAACGTCGCAGACCGAATAGTCGACGCTATACCCCTCATTCAAAAGCGAAGAAGCTATTTCTTTTAACAGTTCCCCGCGCCTCGCCGCCAACATCACTGAAATACCAGATTTCGCGAATATTTCAGCAGTTGCTTTGCCTATTCCGCTGGTGGCGCCCGTAATTATTGCGACTTTATTTTTCATCTTTTGCCTTTCGTAGAAGTTGAGATATTTTAGCCCTTATGCGTTTCTGATTATCGCGCAATTTCATGAAATAGCAAATATTTATAATTTATAGCATGATATTCTTGACAGGAATAACATATTTAAAGATTCTATCGCAGAAAGGCGGTGTTATGGAGTTGAGAGTATTGCGTTATTTTTTAGCCGTGGCCAGAGAAGGAAGCTTCACCAAGGCGTCGAATTTATTGCACCTTTCCCAGCCAGCGCTTTCCAAGCAAATAATGGACTTGGAAAGAGAGCTTGACTGCAAACTTTTTGTGCGCGGAAGCCATAGCGTAAGACTGAGCGAGGACGGGCTTTTATTAAAAAGGCGAGCCGGGGAAATCATCGAAATAGCCGAAAGAACCCGCAGCGAATTCTCGCACAAGCGCGACAATATTTCCGGAGAAATTTATATAGGCGCCGGAGAAACAAACGGGATAAAAGCCGTTGCCGACGTTGCGAACGAACTGCGAAAAAAATATCCGCAAATAACATTCAATTTCCACAGCGGCAACGCCGAAGACATCATGGAGAGGCTGGACAAGGGGCTTCTGGATTTTGGGCTTATAATCCAGCCCGCCGACATATCAAGATACGACAGCATTACCCTTCCCAACAAGGATATATGGGGAGTTATAATGAACAAAAAAAGCCCTCTAGCTTCCAAAAGAGCAATCAAGCGGGAAGACTTGTTCGGAGCGCCGCTGATAATGTCAAAGCAAATAGCCAGGCGCATATCCGGCAAAGGCGGAATAGCTAAATGGCTAGGCCCGGATATGGGCAAATACAATATTGTCGCAAGATATAATTTATTGTTCAACGCCTCGGTAATGGCTTCAAAAGGAATGGGCTATGTGATAGGCCTTGATGGAATTATAGACACTTCGCCCAATAGCGCTTTGTGTTTCAGGCCGCTAATGCCCAAACTCGAATCCGACATGGGAATAATATGGAAAAAAGAACGACTATTTTCCGCTCCCGCAAATTTGTTTTTGGCTAAAATCAGGGAATATTGCGAAGGATAGCCGCCCTCTTAAACCCATTGCCCGCCCTACGATTGGCCTTTTGGGGAGCGCAGCTTGGCGGGTCGGCAAGCCATTTCTTCATCTTTGGAATTTTCTGGAGGCTCCTTTTCCCTTCCCATTTCTTCGAGAGAAAGCTTGCCGTTTGCGCGGCATATTCCAAATTCCAAAGATTCCAAACGGAGTTTGCACAAAAGAATCTTTAAATATTTTTCAAGCGCCATCTGTTCCTTAAACAGAACTGCCTTGTTTTTTTATGCAGACAATATTCAAGCCTTAAGCCGCAGACAATGGGTTCCGGCACTCCTTATAGTCTTGAATGCCTTGATGGAACAAATCTGCTGCTTTTCAAGCGGCGGGAATGTTTGGCAAATGCGCATCCTTTCACAAGTTGATATTCTGAAATGCGGCAGAAGCCAAAAAAGAATAATGGCGTCAAAGGGTTTTTACCAGATTCGCTATCGCGGTATATAATTGCATGTTTGAGTTCATTTTGTCTTTTTTAAACATTACCCTAAAACCGACATCGCTAAATCCATTCGAGGAATCTATGCCGCTTATGTCTATTGGCTCCCATGTTGGTTTCATTGTGTCGGAAATTGAAGATCCTCCCATTATGGCAAACCCTTTGCTAGTTGCAACATACTCTGCAACATTTCCTATGATATGGTGAAACTTTCCGCCTCTTGAATCGATTTCCTCAAACCAAGCGCAATTATCATCGACTCCTGAACCTGAATTTTCCTCCGCCGAGATTCCAAGCGCATTTTTATAAGACTCGCCGTCGGCTGTCAAATTTTCCAGCTGGTTTTGGGATATAAGAGTTTTAAGGTGTTCGGATTGCTTTGCAAACGCAGAGTCGCGCAAGTTCCAGATTTTGGCGGGATTCTGCTCTTGCGATATTGCAATCTTCATGACTTGGTCTGTCGGAAGTTCGCAGCCTATGGCTTTTGCGAAGGCCAAAGCCAGTTGCGGCGAGACATATTGCATGGGCAGTTTTGCCGTGTCTGCATTGGAATTGACGCCTTCAGGCATTATATTGTAGTCCATCCAAGTTGGAGGTTTTTCCAACCAAGGTTCATCGTTGCGTCGCAAGCGCATGGTTGAATCGTTTTTTGCTATCCACACTCTTGGTCCGGTGCGAGAGTCGTATATATCAAACTCTCGAACGCACATGGGCATAAGATTTTTATTTTTCGACCAGAGCTTTTGTGCGTCAAACACCCGGATAAACGCATCCGCGCTTATTTCATTGCTCGACAAATAATATATTTCGCCATTTTGGGTTTCAATCTCTTGAAAATCCAATTCGCATCCCGAATGCGAATACGTCGCAGACATTCCGTCTTTCTTCACGAGCGTCCCCCCCGCGGCAGCTGGGCCGGCGGGCTTGTCGGAAAACAGCTTTTCAGAAAGCCCGTTTTTTATGGAATCGATTTTCTCCCTTAAAAGCCCCGTAGCTTTGGCGCCGGGATACTTGGAAGAAAGCTGCGCAAGGATGGAGTCGGCAAAGTTTCTGCATTCAGCCAGGGTGGCTTTTGAAGATTGCTTCAACTCTTTTAAGCGCCCAAACAAAAACAGCTTTGCGGCTACATCGGCATCCAAATCCTTGTCTGAAACGTTAAAATGAGCGATGTATTTTTGAAGAGAATCCAATCCGTCCGGAAAATCCGCCGCTGCCAATGCTGCGACAAAGCAATTTTTTAGCTCTTTAAAAAACGCCTCTTTTTTTGACGAAAACAATTTTGAAGAAAATTTATCTGACTCTTCGCGTACTTTCTTGAACTCGAATGCTTTCGGATTTTGCTTAAGAATGGAGAATATTTTATTCCACGCCAAGATTCCGCAAATTACTGGAATTTCCGGCGCGCTGGATTCTTGCAGCAATTCTCCTACATCCGAAACTCGGGAAATTTTTTCCGCAAAGGACAAGGCAATCTTGTACTGGGATGAAATGCCGGGATTTAACTTGCCGAAAGCCTTGCTCTGCGAAGCTTTCTTCAGGGCGTTTTCATACATTTGCGCATCAAAATCGCGGCTCTCGCTAAAAGATGAAAGCTCTTCCAGCAAATCGGCGAGCGCTTGAATATCGGACATTTCCCGCTTGAAATGCGAACTGGCTTCGACTAGCGCAGGCGATTTCAATATCTCCGAAACTGAAATTTTGCCTATAGGCATATTTTCAGCGGCAGCAAGAATCTCGCCCATGCTTTTGTCGTATTGGTCGTTTAAAATGCGCTCTATCTCCGACGACAAAGATTTAGGCAAAGCCGATGGAATTTTCACGTCTTTTGCAATGAACCCGTAGCTGTCTATTTCGTCCAAGCGCTTTGCAAACTCCGACAGCATATCCCTGTCGCTTATGAATTTTTCAGCGCCGGAGAGATACGAGGCCTCGTCGTAGCCATTTGTAGTTTCCGCTGTTTTTGCTTTCCACAGCGAAGTTATGCGCTGGTTAGCCCATTTGCGCCCCTTGACAGCCGCCATCCATAAATTTATCGCATCCTTTAAGTTTTCCCTTTGCGACAAGACGTAGTCGCCGCAAGCGTTTTCAAAGGCAGACAGCGACTTCTCCACTTTTGCGATTGCGCCGGAAAGTTTGCCCCGGTACTTCTCTACGCGCGGGATGTCGGCGCATGCTTCGATGTCTTTAAGGAGATTGGAGCGCAGAGAATTTAATTCGGGAATATTTTTTAAATCTGTTTTTCCCAGTTGAAGAATGTCTTTTTCCATCTTGCCGATGCGGCCGCTCCAAACTTGCTTTTTTTCAGAAAACTCTCCCTGCTTTATCCTCGTATATTCGAGAACATAAGCTTTCCATTTCTCGATTTTATCCCAATTTCCCGGTTCCAAAACCAGAGCCCGCTCTTTCTTCATCAAAGATATGTCGACAATGTCGTTTCCGTAGTTGTTTTTGCAGAACTCAGTCAAGTCGCGCAACCGCGCAAGCCCGGCGTTCAGCAAGCCTTCAAACTGCTCAAAACTTTCCGTGCCCGACATGCTTTTCTCAAGCAATTCAACCCCGAACGACGCCGCGTAATCATCTTTGAATTTTGGCAGGCCTTCCGCCAAAGAAAAGCACTCGGAATATTTTTCGGTGCATTCCCCGTAAGAGTCCGCTATTTTTCCAATCTTTTCTAAATTTCCCCAGATGTCTTTCGAGAACAACCCGCCTTTCAAGGCGCGAATCCACTTTAAATCTATTTTGCGCTCCCCGAAAAATTTATAAAAACTATCCAGCTTCAAGACGCCTTCCCACTGCAAAACGGCATCCTTCACTTCTTTGATTTTCGCGGACAACTTCAGCAAGGACACTTTTTTCTCTGCGCTCGACAAAATCTGACCGGGGCATTTGACGGACAGCTCGAAAATATCCGAATACACGTCGATATCCAAGTCCGCCAGTTTTGACGAGCGCGGGTCGTAATCTGACACAGAGAATTCCGCATCCTGCATGAGAGGAATTATTTTTGACTGGTAATATTCCTTGAAAGCGCCCATGGATTCCGCCGAGCCGAGCTCGCTCAACTTTTCAAACCACCCGGCGTAATCCGAGCAGTATCCGCGCCAAAGAGACTCCAATTCAGCGGCGGTAATCTCGACGCTTTCCTTTTGAAAATCGCGTTCCGGCTCCGCCTGAAATTGCGAATAAAGCAAGAAGCCTCCGATTGCGATTAGCGCAAAAAACGCGCAAGCGGCGGGAATCTTTGAGCCTCCGTTTAACTTTGAAACGTCCCTTGCGAAATTTTTCAGGATTTCCGCAGAAGACCCGTCCGCAGAAATATACTTGTTAAAGAAAACCGAAAATTTTTTCTTGCTGAATACATTTCCCGCGAAATCGAAATTTTTGACGCTGGAATTCGGAACCGCCCACAAGCTTCGCTTTTTTGCGGCTAGAGCATAGGCAATTTTCGCAAGGGTCTGCACATCAGAGGCAATATCTCCCCCTGTTTCCGGCGAAATCTCAGAGAGCTTCACCGAATAAGCCGCCAGCTTCGTTGGATTCTTTTTGCCTTCGCTTAAAAAATATATGTTTTCTGCGCAAATGCCCCCATGCGAGATTTTGTATTCTTCAAGCGCGGACAACGACAGCGCCAGCGATTTGAGGAGCGCTGCAATGTCCCTTCCGCCCAGCCTTGCCCCCGCTTTTAACAAAGTGTCCAAAGACATTTCGGGCTTAGGCGTAACAGAATAAAAGCGGCCCTCGCCGTCAATACCCGAATCGACTGTAGGCAGCCACATTTTCGGGAAGCGCTTCGACAAATCGCTTTGTATGTCGTGGACCCGCTTGAGGTTGACGTTAAATGACTCCAAAAGGGACAGGCGCAAGACGCAGATTTTGCCGTCAACAGGCGACTCCGCCTCAAAAACGGCAAAATTTGAGGTTTCCCGGACTAGCTCGATTATGTCGTATCCCTTGATGGATATCATCAAAATTACTTGTCAATTTTTCCGACCGGAACAGGCACGCTGATTATGCCATTAGGTCCGACGTCGATTATAATCGGGTTTTCGTCTGAAAAATCTCCTTCCCAGCAGCTTGAATCGAGCGGAAGTATTATGCGGCGCCTGTCGGAATTTCCGCGCTTGTCTTCATAGTCTCCGGGCAAATCCGTAATAAAAACGATATCTGTCGCGCCCCTAGACATCCACTGGGCCCAAATCGGAGAATTTGAGGAAAGTTTCATCGCGCCGCTTGACGGAAAATTAAATTTAACCTTTTGCGGAGTATTTGACATTCTCACGGGATTTCCAGCCTTCCAGTAATCGCTGATGCTCATTTCGGCAAACCTCGCAGATTCCACCGGGTTTACTCCTATGGCATGGATTTCCATAGACGCGTCCTTTAAAGAGCTGTCCACCCTGATTTCATAAGAATGCGGTTGAACGCCTTGCGAGGCGCAACCGCACAAAACTGCGGCAAGCGCAGCCGCCAGCGACAAAACAGTTTTTGATTCGAACTTTTTCATTTATTTGTATTTTGGGAGTTGAGTTAGCAAATTTAAAAATATTTTTGACGGGGTTTCGGCCGGCGACGAGAAACAGAGCCGCATTCCCACGTCGCAATAGTATTTGTTTTCGCCAGAAAGTTTTTTGAAGCAATTTCCGCGCTCAAATTTCCATGGGCTCAGCGCCGAATGCCCGAATATAGAATTGTCGGAAGTGTATTCCCACACATTTCCGTAGAGGTTTTCAATTTCCCCATGCTTTGACTTTGCGGCAAACCACGCAAAATTATCCGATTCCTCTTTTACCGGATTTGCGCTTTCTCCTGAGGGAAATTTCTCGCCGCCGTCAAAAATTCCGTCGTCCTGCCATCTCGGCGAAAGAGCGCTGGAGTTTTGCGCTTTGTATTTCTCGAACAGCTCCGACCATTTTTTATCGCGCAGATTTGCGCAGCCAGAGTTGTCAAAAATCTCGGCTGCGATTGAATATTCCTCCTCCGTTGGCAGCCTGCAGCCTACCATTTTAGAAAATTCTTTTGCGCAATAAAGCGAAATCCAGTTCATTGGAGAATTTTTAGACGGAGCTTCTTTCATGGAATTGCCTGCGTCATTGGCGTCGGTAATCCAATTTTTTCTTATTCTATAAGAATCTTCGCTTTTTGACAGTATCCAAGGAACCGGCCCGTTTACGTCGTCGAAGTCTTCGTATTTCCAATCGGGCAGGCGCGCCAGTATTTTTTGCCTGCCGGGACTCGGCAATAGAGCTCCAAAGAATTCCCCGACGCTCGTTTCGTTGGACTGCATGTAAAAAGAACGCTTTCCGGCTTCTGAGCACAAGACAAATTCAAGAACAATTCCGTCCTTTTCAAATTTTAAAACGCCCGCTTCACCGCCTGGGACCGCCTTCCATCCGACAGACGCGGGGCCGCTTGACGCCAGGGAATTTTCGCCGGGAGCCAGAGCTTTGTCCACATCAAAAGCCTTCATACTTTCCACGCCTTTGGCAATTTCCGGGTTCCCCGACAAATCCCTGTCGGCAGACAGCGCTTCAGCTGTTTCACGGATAGCTGCGCGCAAATCGTCCGCGGATTTTATATTTTCAAGCCCGCGCAATCTAGCGGCGATTATGGCTTCGTACCTTAGCTCCGGAGTTTTTGAAATAATGCCGGACAATCCCAAACGCCCGCCGAGTGTAAAAATGCCCGCCGTTTTTAAATTTCGAGAGCCATTTTTCCCGTAGAAGCCAAGAGCCGATTTCCACAGGCGAAAACTTGCATCGCCTATGTATTCCAACATTTCGGGCGAAGCCGTTTTTTTCAGGGACTCGTACGCGAGAACCGCCTTTTCTTCGGCGCCTTCCGAGTACGGGACAAGGCATGCCTTCTTGTAGTATTCAAGGCGGAGAGCCTTTTCGTTGCCTTCGTCCTTTGCGAATTCCAGCAAAGCATTCGCGTCGTTTATGCGATTTAACGCCTCGGCGTCTTCCAATGCGGATTTTATCCGCTCCGCAGTTTTAGACGGCTCACTGAGTATTTCATTGGCAGGCCCCGAGATTTTTTTGCCGATTGGGGCGTTGGCAAAAAAATTGGGGCGCTCCAAAGAGTCTAAAATTTTTTCAAGAGCTGCGGCCGCCATCGCGTACGCTTCTGAAGTCTTCTTTAATTTTGATACGACTTCCTGCAAATCTATGCCGGTTTCGGAGTTTAGATAGGAGCTTATTATTTTTTTCTTTGCCCGGTTCAGAGCGGCCGTTGTTTCATTTTTCAGAATGGATTGAGCGCCAACGTCCAAATTCAATTCCAAGCTCTTTGCAAGCCGGGCATATCTATCGCGGGCTTCCCCGAAGCTTTTTATCGTGTCTATTTTTAGGCTTAGATTTTTGTTTATGGAATCGCAGTCCAGAGATTTTATGCGGGCGTCCCTAAATTCTTTCCACAATTCCATGACTATTTCGTCGCCTGAAATTTCAGCGCTTTTTGCCAAACCGGCCCATTTTCTTATGTCTCCCCTTTCTGCTGCAAAACGCTCCAAACGCGCCGCAAACTGCTGCAATTCTTTTTTTACTACCTGGGCTTCAGCCTCTATTTTGCCAAAATTTTTTGCTATCGTAGCAATAGACTGCAGCTTTTCATGCCTCTGCTGTATGGCTGAAAACTCTTTTTCGTAGGCGCTTGTTTCATCCGGGGCTGCTATATTCGACAAAGTTTTAAAGACGGCGCCTATTTTTGCTTTTTCCCCGGCAAAATTGGCTTCCCTGGCAGGATTGTTCAAGGCCGGTATCTTCTCATACTTTAAAATAGCTTTAATGCGCTCGTCAACGCTGGCGGCGGAGGTATCTTTAAAATCCTCCGATTTTTCGAACAGCGCAGCGTCGCAGCGCTCCGGAAATTCATTTTTTAAGAAGTTTAGAGCCTTTGACAAAACCGCGCAGTCCTTTGCAATCAAATTTTCCGCCTCATCAAAGGTTTTAGCCTGGGCCCTGGATTTATATAAATCCGAACTTATTTTTTCAAAACCTGCGTCGGACGCCAGCTCTTGTGCCATTTCGTCAGCTTCGTTGGTCTTGCTTAAAATAGAATCAATCTGTTTTAGCAATACCGCAGTCTCGGCAGCTTTAAATATCCATTCTTCATTGTCTGGGGGGCGCATGTTCAAAGATGCAAATCCGTTGTGCTTTAAACATTCCAATCCTTCGGCAAACAGTTTTTCAGCATTCCAAGATTCCTGGACGCCCTTGATTTGCAAAAGCAAAGACAGCATAGACCTCAACTTTCTTTGCGTGGGCGGACGCTTTATTATATTTCCCGGATTTTCCATCGCATACGACAAATCCACTTCTCCGAAATCGACAACTTCCGAAAGGTCATAGTTGTTAAATTTCTTAGCGCCGTACAAAAAGGGCATCAAGAATTTGTCGTTTAGCTCCTGGTTTGAGCGAAGTCCCTCCACTACTTTTTTGTCTTTCAACGCATTTTTAGTTGCCGCGACCCAGCCTCGCGTCTTAATCAGAAGGCTTCCCCAGACGTCTTCTATGGGAGAATTTTCCACGCTTTCATTGCTGATTATCTCGACCGAATAGTCCTCTGATTCCGTTGCTTCCGCATCTTCCATGGGATTTGAAACAAGGCTAAAAATCCCGTACAATGCGGCCGCAAAGAGCATGAGCGCGCAGCCTGCAAAAGCTGATATCCGCAGATATTTGCGCAGCGGCATATTAGGCGCGCAAATTCGGGATTTCGCTCTCAGCGACACAGGCTTTCCTTCGGAAACCAATTTCATCGCCTTTTGAAAATCTGGATTTTCAAGCATTCGCGAATCGAAACTTAATTCGCTCAACGGGGGCACCGCCTTCAATGAGGCCTTCAGGCAAAACAAGGAACGCGCATCCGGTTCGCCCGCAATAATGTCTATAATGCCTTTGTCGCGCCTGTATATGTTCAGCACTGGCAGCCCCGAAAACAGTCCGCGCGCGGCGTCTTCGTAGAGGAACGGATTGTCGCCGGTGTCAAGGAAGCGCAAATGCAGGCATGGGCGCGAATTGCCCACAACAGTCTGCAAAATTTTTTCTATTTCGGCTTTCGAAAAAGCCATTTGTGGCAGCCTCGTGATTTCTATGTCATCAGGCTCAACCCATTTGTTGAGCGAATTTTGAACCCCCTCCAAATATTTAACGACGTCTTCAGATTTCGACAATTTTTTGCAGTTTGACTCGATATCTTTTAAAAGCGACGGCAAATCCGCGACTATTTTTGCGCGCCGCACACCGCTGCATTGTATGGCGGCAATCATAGGATACTTATCGCGGCCTTTCCCGTCTTTTGAGGCCCATATTGCCCCCATTATATGGTTGTCCTTCTTGCTCCACAAAAATACATTGTCAAAATTTTCAAATATCCTTCCTTCACCGTCCGGAGCCCAAGCGCCTGAGTCAATATTTTCGGCAATGTCGCTGAGATAAACAATCCTCTTTAAAGTCGCCAAGTCCCGGGTGGATATTCCGAAGTCGTCTATGTGGTCGTTCCACGCGGGATGTTTTCCCATGACTGCAAGAATCGCGCGCGGCGTGGCGTCTGACGAATTCAAGAAGCTGTCAAAATCCTTCATGCTATCTGCCCCTCCTGATTTTTGAAGATGTCAGCCAGTTTTCCGCGTCAGGAATTGGCGTATCGAACACGATTTCCACAGCTTGCCTGTACGTTGCGCCCCCGTCGCTGATATTGAACACAATCCTGTATCTGCGGCCTTTTTCTATCTCTCTTGCGGACGGCGCAAGTATCCATCTCAATGCTATCCAAGGCGACTTTAGCTCCGAGATTTTATCCGCTTTGTTTAAGTCGGCGTCCGAACTCGTCTTATAAAACGAAAATTTGAGCAGGCTGCTGTCTATCGGGAAAGCCGCCAGGGTTGCGACATCGCGCGTTCTCGATATTTCGCCATTGGAGCCGTCGAAGGACAGCGCTATAGAAGTCCATTTCCTGTTTGCGGGGACAACAGCGTCGGAAGATGAAAACCTGCGTTCAAACTCTTCGTTTTCGCCTCTGAACCCCAGCAAGCCTATCCTGCATTTTACGGCGTTTCCGTTCCGCACAAATGAATTGGCGGAATCTGCAATGCTTTCCAAATTCGCCAATAGCCCGTCAAATATCGAAGAAAACTTATAGTTGTCCACTTTGTCCGAGGAATCCTTGATTTCCTTTTCTATCGCAGAAATTTCTTCCGCAAGAAGCGCTATGTCTGCTGAAGACATCGTTTTTTCAGAATCCAGCAAAACCGGAAATCCGATTTTATCCCTAAGGCTCTGTTCGACTTCCGCGCAATATTTTTTTGCCACCGCTATTTTTTTCCAAGCCTTAACGGAACTTTCCAATTCCCTTATGGTCTGCTTGAAGGCCGCAGACTCGGGATCGGGAAATTTCATAACTTCGGAGACCAGGGCATTGCCTTCGCTGTCAATCTTTGCAAGCGCGGCGGCAAGCCCCCCGGACTTGGCGTCGGGCAGTTTACCTATGTCGGCGCAGTATTTTTCCGCTTCTACAAGCACTTTGTTGTATGCCATATATCTGGGCAGGCCATTTGGCATTTTTGCGAACCACAAGGCGTCGAAAGCAAACATTCTGCCAAGCTCCCCGGAATCGACGCGCTTTCTCAAAAGGCCTTTTGCGCAATCAAGGTTTTTGGATAGTTTTGAGTCGATGTCGGCAAAAAGGGACACAGCCCTGTCGTTTAATCCAAAAATAACTAGATCAGCCGGTATCAACCTCTTTAAGTCCAATATTTCCGCTGAGATTTCCTTCTCCAGTTTTTCCGACAATTCCGCGTACCGTTTTTCGAAGCTCCAATTTTCGTCCCTGCCTATTTTATCATAGATTGATTCCGACAGGCTTTTCAATTTCGACATGCGCCTTGAGAGAACCTTTGCAGCGTCGATATTTCCGAGCAAAGCGAGAGAATCCTCCAAGAGGGAAAAATACTGGTTGTTCAGCTCTTTTAAATCAGAGAACACCGATTCCATTGCGGAGACGGACTTCTCGACAGCTTCAAACTTTTCAGACAAGCTTCCCTGGTAAAGGTCCCAAAGCTTGACAATTTCCTCGTTCCTTGAAAATTCCGTTCCCCCGCCGAACTTAGACGGCTCCCACTTTGAAGGATCGGTGTAGGTCTGGGCGAACAGGCGCGACATGGACGAATCGGCGGCAAGGCATGTGAACCGCATCAATTCGTCGACCGCCGCTGAGGTTTGGCGTATGTTTGCAATGTCGCCGTGCGCGATGCGCACAGAATCCCCGTCTATTTTCAGGAATGCAGAAAAGGCCAATTTAGCGTTGCCGTCCCATTTTTCCAGCTTTTCAGTCTTTTCCTTGGCGGCGTTCACTATTGGGAGCAGAACGCCGGCCTCGTAAAAAATGCGCTGGGCGTTTGCGCGGTTCGCGGTCATTTCAGATTTGTACGAAGAAAAAAGCGACGGTATTTTTATCTCCCTATCCTTAAATTCAGCCATCTTTGAGTGGAGGTCGTAGAGGGAAATCTCGCCTTTTCCTATCGCCACAGGCGAATCTTTGTTGTTGGAATATCCGTCTTTTCTTTTTGAAATTATGCGCGGGACCCAGTACTCATCCTTCCAATGCTTGCCCTTTGCGATTTCAACCCAGTACGCGTATTGGTTGCCGATAGATTTTTCAAAGTCCTTATTTGCAAACCACGCCGCTAGCAAAACTGCCATCGGGGCGATTGTAGCTGCGGAAAACAGAGCCAAACGGCGTTTTTGCATCAGCGCTTTTGCGTTTGTTGCGCGCACAACAAGGCCCTGCTCCTTGAAAATTTTTTCAAGATACACGTCTTTTAAAAAGTACGACTTGTCGCGCTCCCAAGAGCGTCCGCCCGGCAATTCGTCGACGCTTATGCCCAGCGCCGACGCAAGTTCTTTGTCGAGAGCCTCGCCCTCCTGCATCGATGATGTAAAATATATTCCGCGCAAAAACAGCGGATTCCTCGACCACTCGCCTTGCACAAATATAGTCTCGAGGTATTTCCTCAAGTTTGGAATCGCGTTTTTCAAGGACTCCCCAAATGGATAGAACGCAAACGCGCTCTCCCTGTCTATGCTGCCGTCCAGCGTGCCGGCCAGCAGCGCCGTCCTCCGCTTCTCTATGTCAGCGATGAACCCGCGCAAATAATTTTCCAAATCGGAGGGATTAAATGGCGCATCCAATTCGGCGGGATTCGACCACCCCAAAATTTGGCCTTCCAAATCCGGATTTTTAATATGTTCAAAGAACTCCCTAAAACCTAAAATCAAATCGCTCTTTGTTATGAGGACGAACACAGGAAACCTTATGTCCAGCTCCCTTTGTATGTCGTTGAGCTGCGTGGCAATCTTTCTGGCCTTGCGCATTAAATCGTCGTGGCTGTCGCGGATGAGACTGTCCGCTGGAATGACGAGAATCATCCCGTTCACCGGGCATTCCGGGCGGTTTTTTCTCAGCAGGCGCAAAAACTCCAGCCATTCGTTTGAGGCGCCAGGCCGAACCTCCTCAAACAGGAGGCGCCCAGCGGTATCGAGCATTACGGCGCGGTTTGTGAACCACCAGTTCATGTTTATGGTTCCTCCCGTGCCTTGCAGCTCGTCTTGAAGCCCGGGAGGAAATCCAATTCCAGAATGGCGTATTGCCTCCGTTTTGCCAGAACCCGGCTCTCCCACGACCAAATACCACGGCAGCGAATACAAATTTTTTCCTGCCGCTCTAAACTTGGCGACGCCCTCGTCAAACTTCCTTCTCAAATCTTCGATTTTCAGCTTGGCGTTAGGATCGTTAAAGGGCACCAGCCTGCCTTGCGAGCTTATCGAGTATCCCATCATTCTCGAATGCTGCGAATCCCTTCCTTTCTGAAAGAGAATAAAGCATAGAACTACCACCGCGCTTGCAATGGCTGCCAATATTACCCCAACTATGATAATGTCCGACGGAGTCATAATAGTAAAAATTTATTTTGTTTGGCCCCTTGCGTTTATTTTTTCCACAGCGTTTACGATTCCCGCAGAGGACTCCCTGTACATAAAAGCCAAAGACGCCACAACCGACACCATGAATATAATGAAAACCGAACAAATCATCCACAACTTGGCTTTCACCGGCTTTACAAAATTCGAGGCGTCGACGTTGTCGTACGCGGCCTGGGTTATCCTGCCGTCCTTTGCCGCATAAATCTTCGCCTTGTTTTTAAGGGCATGCGACAGCTCCAGAAGTTCGTTGTCCTTGTCGCCGCACCCCAAGCCTATGCAAGTGAAATAAAAGCGGAGAATGTCTTCGTCGGTTTCATGTTTCAATGCGCTTTTTGCGCATTCGCGGAAATCTGTGCCGCCAGAGGCGTTAAACTCGTTCAATAGCGGGTTTTCGTTCCATTCCAGCGCAAAATTTATCCCGGAATCCACAATCATAAAATCTATAAACATCAGAAGGGGCCGCGAGATGGACGCAAATTTATCCGACAATGCCTTGTTTCTAGAAGCCTTTGCCCGCGCCTCGTTCAAAAGAGTTATGACATCGCTGCGGACGGCATTGAAAGACATTTCTCCGCCGCTGTTAGCTATCCGGTTTAATTTGCAAACATATAAGAAAATGGGGTCTACAGCTTCGTTTAAATTCATTTTTAGCCTTTCAGGTTTCTCAAATAGCCGGACAACAACTCGCGCAAGGTATCGTCGATTTCCCTTTCGCCGAGTTCTGAAAACATCTCGGAATATTTCCTCCAACACTTTGTGTCTTCGTTTTTGAATATGGAAGACCTCTCCATATTCACTATGCTGCGTATCGCATCTGGAGAAAACCTGCGCTTGAATCTTTGCGCAAAACTTTTCCCGAGAGTTCCTATGCCGGCAATTATGCCAGATATCGAGCGAGAGCAGCAATCAAGCCTCGATTGGAGTTCTTCCATTTTTCCCCCTTCAAAAACCGACGCCAGCAAAGACGCCAAGTCTGCTTGTTTTGATTTTCTTTTGTCCAAGCCTGCGGAAAGTTTCTCCATTCTCTCCACAAACGATGCCAGCTGCATAAGCGCCTCCACCACGTTTGCAGGGTTTATATTCGACGTTTTTTCTATTCCGAATTCGTTGGACAGCATTTCAGGCAGTTCCGAGCCCGCAGAATCCCCAATGTCAGAAATGCCGCCAATGCGCGCTGGAACTTCTTTGACCACTATCCGCTCGACTATCTTCTCCACCGGTTTTTCAACCTCGACAATCTTCTCTACTTCCACCGGTTTTTCAACCTCGACTATTTTTTCAACCTCGACGGGTTTCTCCACGATTTTTTCAACCTCTATTTTTTTCTCCAATGCAAAACCGAGTTCAAGCATGCGCCGGGCAAAAACATTCTTTTTTTCGGGTGGAATCGAGCCGCTAGCCTGCGCAAATTTTTCAAACAGCTCGTCCGCTGGAAGCGAGTTTGCTATTTCCATCGACATTTTCTCCCAGAGCCCTGGAGGAACATCCGAAAAAGAGTCCTCGACGGCTTTTGAAACTGCTGCCTTGGTCTTTTGTTCCATTAGCGAAAGCGCGGCGGTCAAACTTGGGGAACTGCCGCCGTTTTCCCGAGATTTTGCATTAAAGTCGCTCATATCCATCACAATTTTCTATAGGCAAAAATTATCATTATGCTTAGGAAGGAAAAAATTCCAACAGGTATGAGCATTACATAAGAGCTTCCCTGCTGCTCGTACGTTTCGTCGGATTCTATATGGCTCGCATAATCCGGGGCATTGTAGGCGCCGGCGGCGTCAGAGGCATCCCCTGTAAAGAGCAACCACAGCAAGACGCCTGAAAGAAGAAGCACCGCCGCGACAACGGACATTACCAGCGAGAATCTTTGTTTCTTCGCCTTGTTGACAGTGCCGGCAGTCCAGTCTATTTCGGGTGCTGCCGATACCGCTGGCGAAGCGGGCGCAGACTCATTAAGCGCGCGGAACTCCGTTTTTAGGCGGGCTGTCCGCTGCTCGGCAGCATTGGAGCGAACCGTTTTTTCCGTCTTTGTCTCAGAGGGCACAAAAGTATTTGCATCGCTGTCCGCATGAGCGTCCGGAGGTTTTGCGGCGAAAGCCCCGTCATTAAAAATCTGCTCGTCCAAGAAATCCTCTACCCCTTTTATCCGCTCTATGACCAATGCAGGCGTCTCTGGGCGCCTATTGGCGTCCTTGGCAACCATAGCCGCAATCAAACATGCCATGGGTTCGGATACAGACGCATTGTAAAGCCTTACGCTAGGGACTTCCTGCGGCAGCAAAACCTGCGACAGCACGTTCATCATGCTGTCTCCTTGATACACCCTGCGACCGGAAAGCATTTCAAATGCCACCATTCCCAAACTGTAAATATCGGAGCGTATGTCCACACTGTGTGAATCTTTCGCCTGCTCCGGGGACATGTATGCGGGCGTTCCAAAAATAGAAGCCTCGACAGTCAATACTGTGTCGTTTTCATTTATGTTTTTTGCGATTCCCAAGTCCGCAAGTTTCGCGTTGCCTTCGGAATCGAACATAATGTTGTCCGGCTTTATGTCGCGGTGAACCATTTGGTTTTCATAGGCGGCCTCCAGCGCGGAGGATATTTGGCAGACAATCTTTGCCGTTTCGCGCTCCGAAATCCTGGACTCTTTCTTTAACCGCTCCTTCAAAGACCCCCCGGACACATATTCCATCAATATGTAATGGACCTTGTATTCCTCGTTAAATCCTACATCATGCACGGCCACCAAATTCTTATGCCGCACTTTTCCGGACAACTTTGCCTCGCGGATGAACCTCTCCACATTTTTCTTGTTTCCGTCCGGCATGAGAACTTTTATTGCGAATTTGGTGTCGAGGATTTTATGGCGCGCCAAATAAACGACGCCCATGCCTCCCCTGCCAAGTTCTCGCTCAATTACGAACTTTTCAAAATTCGCGCCCGCGGGCAATATTTCTCGTTTATCATTCATAGGCGTTTAATTCTTATAATTAGGCAGCTCCAACCCCGCGATTTTTGCGGCGCCTGCGAAAGTCGGAATATTGCGCAATTCAAAGCGCCCCGAGATTTTTCCGTCTGAAGAAACCGATTCTGTGCGCCACGCGGCAAGCTCGTTCACGTTGTAATTGCCGGAAGACAGGGGAAGAACTTCGCTGACGCTTGCGATTTTTCTGGACCCGTCCGAAAACCTTGCCGTCTGCACTATTAAATCTATCGCCGAAGCCACCTGCGCCCTCAGCGCCATGAGCGGAATTTCCACGCCGCTCAAAAGGGCGCATGTTTCCATTCTGTATAAGCTGTCCAAAGGCGTGTTTGCGTGAATTGTGGACATCGAGCCTGAGTGCCCCGTATTGAGCGCCTGCAGCAAGTCCAACGCCTCCCCTCCCCTGATTTCGCCTATCACGAGCCTGTCTGGACGCAGCCTCAACGACGAGTAAAGCAAATCTCTTATCGACACTTCGCCCTTTCCGTTTTTGTCCGCCTTGCGCGTTTCAAAGGCGACCGTATGTTCTTGCTGGAGTTGCAGCTCGCTTGCGTCCTCTATAACAAGTATGCGCTCGCCTTCGGAAATAAAGCCGCTCAGGGCGTTTAAAACCGAGGTCTTTCCGGACGACGTTCCCCCAGAGACTATTATGTTTTTATGGAGCAAAACCGACGTTTTTAATATTTTAAAAACTTCCGCGTCGAGGCTTCCGAAGCTCAAGAGTTTTTCAACAGTTAAAGTGTCCTTCTTGAATTTCCTGATTGCTATGACGGTTCCGCATCGGCTCAATGGCGGTATTACGGCATGGACTCGCGATCCGTCTGGAAGCCGGGCGTCAAGGCGCGGATTTGAATCGTCAAGCAGCCTTCCCACCGATTTTGCAATATTTGAGGCGGCTGCCTTCAAAGAAGCCTCGCTCGCAAAGAGCGCCGAAGTTTTTTGCAGGCGCCCCTCCTTCTCAACATATATTTGCGAAGGGCCGTTTACTAGAATTTCAGAAACGGAATCGTCGCTTAAAAATTCGCGGAGAGGTTCAAGAAAAAGGGAAATATATGAATTATTTTGAGCCATGCCTTAATGCCTTTCCGCAACATTTAGAAGCAATTCGCTTTCCGCGACGTCTATTTCAGAAACTTCCTCTTTGGGGGGGAGTTTGTCGGATATCTTTAAAACAATCGCCGTTATATTATCAAAACCTCCGCGCTCATTGGCTGAGTCCACGATTTTTTTCGCCGCGGCATCGGGCGGCTCGCCAGCCGAAAGCAAAGCCCGAATTTCCTGGTCTCCGAGCATGGTGGGGACGCCGTCGCTGCAGACAAGAAACACGTCGTTCTCGCAGACTGATATGGTATTCCACTCCGGATTGACCGACGAGCCTCCGCTTATGCAGCGGGTAAGTATATGGTTGAGATGCGCCGGAATTTTGTCTTTGGGGCTCTTTATTGCAAGTTCCGCGCCAAGCGTGTGGTCGGATGTGATGCGGAAGAGCTCGCCCAGGCGCAGGCAGTAGACCCTGCTGTCTCCTATATGGCAAATATGCGCAATAGAAGGATTCCATGAGTCGGAAATAAAGCCTACGACGGTGGATCCCATGAGTGAGAATCCGCGCGAAGACATATACTTTGCGATTTCTGAATTTGCCGATATTAAAGCGTCTTTAAATGCGCACTTGCGTTCGCCCGGAGATTCCGACTCTGAGCCCTCCATGGCGGACTTTATTTTGCCTACTATGATTTGGCTTGCAATTTCTCCTGCCTCTCCTCCGCCCATTCCATCCGCCACGGCAAAGCAGCCGGCGGACCCCAGCAGCATGAAGGAGTCCTCGTTGTTAGGACGCGCCGCGCCTTTGTCCGATGCTGCGCCAAAAGATATGAAATCAAATTTTCCGCTCATTTTTCATACCCCCACGAAACGCCTGTCTTGGAGTCGGAAATCTTCCAGAGCATGACAATGACTTTTTCCATTGGCGACTCCCAAAGCGAAATAGAAATTGGATTTTTTCCGCCGCGCTTCTGCGCATTTTTTTTTGAAAACCCGCATGACAACAAACGCGCTTCCATCAAATTTTCCGCGGCGGCAAAAGCCATGTCAAATTCGGCGTTTTGAACCCAAGCGTCTTTGGAATTTGAGTCCGCTACGATTCTCGCTGACGGGGGAAGCGCAAACGCGAATAAACTTCCCGGCGCCGACGCGAGGGCGCACAGCGCAATTATTCTGAAAAGTCGCATAATGCGGCACTCCTCTCGTAAAAATTCTCCCCGCTCCCTTTGGGGATGGGGTCTTTGCCTGAAGTTTTTAGCATTGGGAAGTCGTCATGCGCGGAGTTGTACCAAACGCCCTCTTCGACAATTTCCTCAGCCGACAAGCTTCTGTCGTATGAACAATTTTCCTTTTGGTTTTCTTTTTTCTCTCTCACTTTTATCACAAATTGGCGGTCATAGCTTTCCGACAATCCTAATTGCGGCTCATCTGGGGTTTGGCGGCTGCCGGCGAAAAGGCGCGTGGCGCCTATCAAAGACCAGAGAACTGGTTGGGATTCCAATTCAACTTTCGTCCCGGAACTTTGCTGGACCAGGAACCTGTTCCCAATGGTATTTCCGAAAGAATCTTTCTCCGAAATTACGACGTGCGGAGTTTTCAAATAGTTGCCGTCTTCGGAGAAGATGGAATTGAAAACAGATTTCAAACCAGCGCCAACTTCCACGCCTTCTCCGTAACCTATGGCCGCGTATGCGTCGTACGCGGCGGCTTTGTGGGTTGTCATTGAAAGCGAGCCTATTTTCAAAATTCCGCCAAGAAGGGCAAAATACAGGGGGCAGACTAATAGAAACTCCATTAGAACCGAACCCTTTCTTTCTTTAAAATGCGCCTTCATCACAATGTTAAAGCCCGCTTGAAATATCTATTCCATCGGAATCCCGAGCCGCTTTTGTGTTTTCTTTAACTTGCTCTATGTATCCGCTGTTTTTGCTGTCTCCCGAGTTTTTTATAACGTACCCCGAATTCATCCCGCTATTCAGCAATTTAGCCGTATCGGTTTGCTTTAAATTCAAGGTTTTATATTTTGTGGGAGCCTTGGCGGAATTTTGTTTCTTTATCGCATCGGCGCCGGTGGGAACATCCGGAATTTTCACTGCGGACGACGGCAGCTTTGCAGTTGCGATTTCCTCCAATATCGACATGCCTGAATCTATATCCGCGTTTGGAACTTTAGACGTGTCGACAACCGTATATTCGCCGCTTCCGGAAGTGTTATCAGACGGGTTTTGCGCGGTTTCGCCGGATGACCCAGAAGACGGGGTTTGCGGGGCTTGGCCGGATGGCCCGGAAGACGGGGTTTGCGGAGCTTCGCCGGGCGTGTTCATCTGCCCATCATCTTTATTCTGGGAGTCCTCCTCTTTGCCCTCATCAGGTTGTTCGTGTTTTATCCTGCAATGGCAATCGTCGGGGCATTGGCATGAATTTGGAGCGCCAGAATAATCAAAATTCTTCATTAATTCTCTTTGTTGGTCCAATATCTTTCCTGTATATCCCGTGTCACCGCCTACCAGAATATTAACCGCCATGGACATCATAAGGTTGTATCCTTTGGTGCCTCCTACATTTTGGGCGGCTTTTAGAAGCATTGCTAATTTTTCTTGGCGCAAATTTGGGTCAATTTCCGGTAAAAACAGAGTGAGAATGGCATGGTTTATATCCTCGCGCTCTTTCTCGGACATAGAGTCGATTTTTAAGAATTTGGCCATTTCTGATTTTGTTTCAAATATTTCTTTCCAGGAATATTTGTTCATGTTGTTGAGAATTGCCGACGTTACAGAATACGCAATCAACTTTCCGCCTTCATAAGCCAGCTTATACTTTGCACCCGCTACGACAAGAATAGTTTCAGTACCTTCGACCAGCACATCCGTTTTGCTCATTGAATCCCAATTATCGATAATATCCACGGCACCTTCATAAATCTCGCAGCCCTTTGCTACGCCTTTCATGAATTTCCCAAAATTTTTTGACAATTTTGTCAAATTTAGCTCTTTCATCAGGTCCTGATCCAAACTCACTCCGCATGCAAACATAGTCGCCGAAAATTTCACAATGTCCAAAGGGGAAATCTCCCCGCCTTTATTTTTCTTTTCTATCAAAGCGGTAACGGCATTTAGCATATCGGCTACAGCTTGCGCCTGTTCAAAATCTTGTAAGTCATTCCGAGCTTTCAATTTTTCAAGCGTTGCTTGAATTTTTTCCAAGTTTAGATCGGTGATCAAATCAACGATGTCTTTGCCCCCTGCCCCTACCATATCCTCCATAAAATCTCCCCAGTTGTCGATTTCATACGGCTTGGTTCCCACGATTATGCCGGCGACTTCATTGTATTTGTAGTCGCTACATTTGCATAATCCGTTTCCGCAAGTACAGTCTGGCGCAAACCTGCAGATGAAGCCCCCGGAGATTTTTTTTGAGGCGCTAGGATTGATCAAGGATTCAATAGAGAATGCTTCCTCTACGATTTCAATTTTTCCAAAAGAACCTGTCGAAGTAGGTTCTTTTTTTCCAGCTTCATTTTCAGATTTTATGGCGTTGGCAACTGCGCCTCCAGACAGTTTTACGCTGTCAATTATATCATCTTCGCTTATTTCGCCATCTTTATCCTTTTTTTTATATTCTTCTAGAAATTTTTCAGACATCGATATGCCTGAATTATACGTGATAAAATAAACACCCCACCCGTCTATATTATCTGGGGTCCCGGAATTTTGCTCATAGCGCAGTAAAGCCGAATTTGGGCACGCTATATATTCGTCCCTTTTGGTATTGTTTGACGTTTCCACATCAATATGAGAAGGATAATTGCTGCCCAGTCCTCCATAATCTGAATGCGAGTGAATGCCTGCGACAACCACGGGGGCCCCATCTTCTAATGTAACTCTTTTTTCATCTTCTTTTTCATCTTTTACATATAACGGCCAATCGCGTTCTGCCGAATCTTGATCACCTATCGTTGGGATGGTAAAAGAGTAAGTACCGTCGCTATTTTTTACAATGTAAGAAGCATATTCTTTATTATTCTTTATGGACTCCCCGTTGTATTCTTTTGCCCATGCTATGGCAGCCTCACCTATAGTTTTATATGTGGCGGTATGAACTTTGGCATTTTCTTTGTATTTGCCATTGTCGATGATTGCTCCAACATTGGAATACGTAACATTAGATCCTATAAATTGCAACTGCTGGGAGGTAATGTATTTTACTTTCTTGTTTTCGTCTACAACCTCATATACAGATTGCCCATTATTATTGGGATCTTTGGCAAGCTCCTCTATAGAATCCCAACCGATATCTGCCGCGAACAAAGAGGTTGCGCAAAAACAAAATGCGGCGATGATTTTTAAAAATTTTTTTATCTTTATCATGGTAGCCTGCTAGAATCTATTATTTTTCAAGGACACACATAATAATTGCGCCGTTTTTCTTATTTATCACCATCTTAGCCACCCCACCCAGCGAATGTCGCATAGTTCCCTTTACGAAAAATATTTCGTCGTTTTCGCTAACCAGCCACGGCCTTTCATTAAGAATCTCTTCGCCGTAGAGTCTTACAAAAACTGCTTCGGCTATTCTGGCGGCTGTTTTTTTATCCAAGTTAAGATTTACCTCTGGCAAATTGCCTGAAAGGGAGATTTTCTTTTCCGATCCGAGCAGCGGCATCGATAAAATCGCGAAAACTGCGGCTATAAATACGCTCTTGAAAATTTTTATTTTCATATTTAACCTTTCTTGATAATCAATTAACCTTGTATTTTATTATTTTTGATTTGTTTAAATTTAATTGCTCCCCTTTGTCTGGAAATTTTATGTTCATTATTTCCTCTCCGCTCTTAGGGCTCAAAGAGCCCGCAAGGGAATACCATTGAAACCTTTCCATATCCGCAAACGGATCCATTTTTTGCGCATTAAGCCAGCGCTTGTTGGCGCCCGGGCTTCCGGGGATTTGGGATTCTATTTTCGCGCTAGTGGAATATCTCACCGGCAGTAGCGCGGCAGTCCAGTCGGTTTGCGACAAATTCCATGCGTTCTTTATAGAATCGTGGTTGTCTTTGGCGTATTGGCACACGCAGCCGCTCGGCTTTGAGTACAGCTCCTCCGTCGGATCGTCGTAGGACACGCGGTAAACATTTTTTGAAGCATCCGCGTCAGCCGGGTGCTTGTAGGCGGCTCTAGCCGCCGAAACCGCAACCATGTAATTCTCCTCGGACGAGGAGTCGAAAGCCTTAAATATTCCGTTAACGGCGCTAAATATCTTTGAGAACGGATTATTCCGCTTTTTTGCCACTCCCACCAAAATTGTTCCGTTTCCGGTTCCGTTGACTCCGCCTTCAAAAAACGACCTTGAAAGAATCCACGGCTTTGCCGAGACTGACATTCTCTGGTTTAAAACCGACACCGGCATTGAAGTCAAATAGATGTCGCTGGCATTGGGAGAGTAGCTGCATCCTGCCAAAAACGCCTTAATTTCTGGCGAAAACTCTTCGAGATATATTTCTTTGTCGTCGCCGTATATTCTGGCGCAGCCCTTTAGCGGAACTTCGCCTGCGTACGGGGTTTTTGTAACCAAGTTCGGAACAATTTCGCAAGACTCATAGTCTTCTCTAGAATAAGCCGGATGACTTCCGCTTGCGGCTTCCGCCAGCATTTTTGCCAATTCCACATAGTGGGTTATAAATTCGTCCAATCTTAAAGAGCCGCTAGGATAGCCGTGGTAGGTTTTAAAATTTTTAATAAAAACTTCGTAGAATTTGTCCGCGCTCTCGCCGCAATACCACTTCGGAACGCACATGTGGTATTCAAAATCCATGCCAAGCAGGCTAAAACACGCGCAAATCCAAAAAGCGGAACCCCATTCGTACTGGGAATACAACGCGCTGGAGCCTCCTGCCGAATCGCAAACTTTCGGGTTCTGCGACGAAGGCGCCAAATCAACGAAGTTGCTGATATTGCCGCTGAAGCTCTTGAACACCGACGACACAAAATTCGAGGCTTGGGATGTCAGGGACGACGCCTGGTTCATAAATCCGTCGAACCCTTTTTTAGCGGAATTCCATATCGGGCGCTTTGGAGACCACTTGCTCGGTTTTTTGGGGGATTTGGAAGTTGTGTTGTCAAATCCCCCGGACGGCAGCCCAATGGATATTAAATGGTTTCCGCGCGCAAACGCGCCGCCGCTGCCCTGCATCAAGCCGGCTTCGTTTTCGTTCATGTTGGAGGATTTATACACGCGCTTTATGCCGTACATATTTTCTTCCCGCCAGCCATGTTTTTCGCCGCCTATTTCCTTTATGTTTCCGCGGATGAACCACTGGTCTAAACCGCTCGCGGAACTCAGATTTTCGCCGAAAAATTCGTAGTGCTTTTTTGCGGCGCCGTTATTTTGGCCTTTTGAATCAGCCATCTGGAGAAATATTCTCTCGTGCGCTTCCGTGTTGAGAAGCGGAAGAAAATATGTCGACTGGGCTGGATTGCCAGGCTTGGGATACGGGTTGTCGGAATAAGGCGCAGTATAATAGAAATAGCAGCCGTCCAAAACTTTGCCGGCAGCCGAGCCGAAATCTCCCGCGGCGTTGCCGGAAGACTGGGAGCGCGCGAGATTCTTTGCCAGAGTGTATTGAATTGCCTTAGGTATTGAATTGGAGGAGTCTGAATCGCCGGAGCCGCCAACCATAGATTTCTGGATATCCTCGTACAAGCCGTTCATATATTCGATATTCGCCATGTCTTTATATATGTACATAGGCAGAATATTGGCCATGGCCTCGCATTGGGCGGCTACGCTTGAAACCAGCGCCATTGGGTACACTGTGCCGTTCAGCTCTATCGTGTCGCGCTCGTCTGGAGACGAGCCGCACCACCAATATTTGTCATGCCTGTCGCGGTGTTTTTTGCTGGAATAAAGGTCGCAGGTAAAATTTGTAACAAGCAGCGGATCCTTGGTTATTTTCGTCCATTTTTCCGCCTCGCGCTTGTCTTGGCTAAATCTATCGACGGAAAGCTTCAGCCACTTCGCAGTGATGTAGTCCATCTGGCGGTTGGTCATTTGGATGTATGTCCACGCCATAGCCTTGTTTACGGTGGCCATTCGGCTAAGGCCGTCCGCCTGTATCGCGGCGGCGGAATACGCGGCGGCGTCGCACGCGTTTTGCAATTCGATTTTCTCCTGGATAGTTTCGCCTACAACATAGCTGCCCGCGCACAAGAGAAAGAGGAACAAGAATACTGCCAAAGTAAGCGCCAAAGCAGACCCGCAATCATCCTCCGCCAAGGATGACGCCTTTGTTTTTGCTATCTTAAAAATAAGCCTCATTTTACAATGCTCCGCGCGCTAATTGCCCCATGGAAGCGAACCGACCCCGCCCATTAAGGCGCCGTCCGCGCTTGAAACTCTTGGATATTCCGACGTATCCACTGGCTTTGGCAGAACGCAGGTGGCAAATATCCTGATATAATTAAATTCCCGCGGATTGCCGGATTTTCCGCCGCCGTCCCCCGAGAAATTGTAGCCGCCCAGCACGTTGTATTCGCCTGAAGAATTTGAATTCCCCGGCGAATTTTCGCTGCGCTCGTTTAATTCGTCGAATTTCGATATAACCCGGCCTATCATTGGAATATCCAGCGGAAACTTGAAAAGAACCGTAACTTGAACAGCTCTTTCCTTCCCGTATTCCATTGATTTGCGGTGGCTTGTTTCTGAGCCTAGGTCGAAGCCTCCGCCGTAAATTTCCACAAGATTGCCCAAGTCGTCCCACGGATTCGAACCCGCGCCCGAATTTTCTTTTCGGGAGCTGTTCTGCGCATCGCCCCAAAGGTCGCTGCGCATTTCAAAATCTATGCTGTTTTTTAGATTGAGAAACGAAATCACGCGGAACGCCGCCCCGTAAACGGGTCCGCTTTTGGCAAAAAACTTGTCGCCCGCAGAGTAGTCTTCGGGGTTGTAGACAACCGCCGCTCTCGCGCCGCAATAAGCCGCGTAGTAGGCCATTTGGCGGGCTATCCAAATCATCGAAAATTGAGCCACCGCAAATGCCAAAAACAGCAATATCGGCATTGCCAAAATAAACTCCAGCATTACTGAACCATTGTCGCGGGAAGCTTTCATAGTGCGCCCCTCTCTCCGAACGCTTCAAAAATCAAGGCGCAGCACATGCCCATGGCGATGGCTATTCCGAAAGGTACTCTAGACTTCTCGCTATCGGAAGGCGGCAGATTCTTTTTGCCTTCGGCGCGGTCGTACCTCCAGTCAAAGGCGCAGCGCAAATAATGTTTTAGCCTTCGGGCGTCTACAGCACCAAAAGCCAGCATGAACAGAGCCAGAAAGAATCCGCACACCGACATAAAAACGAGCGTGTCAAACACCCTGGACAGCCCGACCATGCATCCTGCGGCAAAAATCATTTTCACGTCTCCGCCGCCGGCAGCGCCAAGCAAAAACGGCAGCAATAAAAACAATCCGCAAACAATTCCCCCCGACGCCCCTTCGACAAGAAACGGCGCGTATCCATAGCCGAATCTAGCCGCAAGAGCGACAAGCGCGCCGCCCAGCGTCAAGACGTTGGGCAACCTGCGATACCGCGCGTCATAGTAGCAAAGCAGCGCAAGCCACGGCGCGCCAAGAATCATAATTGCGAGAGAATCTGACATCGCTCAAAGCTGCGGCCTACTCTCCGGAACTTCCGATTTTAGAATCCGCGTCGGTGTGGAACTTGTTGCGGGACTCTTCGGCGGATTTTACGCCTTCGATCGCCTCCTCCGAGGCGGTATCGGACATCTGCCCGGCTTTTGCATGGTCGCCGGTAACAGCCACCGACATGGTGTTCATGCCGCTAGACACGCTCCTGCCAAAATATGTTACGGCAGCAACGGCAGCCGCAGCCACCAGCAGACCTATGATTACGTATTCCATCGCCACAGCGCCAGCTTCTTCCGAAACAAGGCGGCGATAGAGTTTCTTTATGCAGTTCTTTATTCTCATATTTTTTCCTGTTATGGTATTGGTAATGAAATCGCGTTCGTTAGGCTTTGAAAGTATTCGACGAAATCTCTTCCGAATCCGACAAACTGGCGATCGTAGGCCGAAAAATTTTCCTGCCCGCCCACAAACCCGTTTTCGTAATTGTAGAAAGCCCCAAAAAACAGCGCCAGCAAAGGCAGGCATACCAGCAGCTGAAGAATTGCGTATTCCATCAGGACGCTTCCTTTTTCGTTGTTCGAACGCTTTCGTGCCATTGCTATTTGTTCCAAATTTGTTTTAGTTGCGGGTTTCCGGGAAGAGCGATTTTCATGACTTCTTTTCTGCGCTCCACAATTTCCTCGGGCGTGGCATTGCCGGACGTAAGCGCCAATACCCTAGCCCTTATGGCTTTGCGCTCGGCTATCATCCTTCTTAAGACAGGATCGTCGTCCGGAACATTCGACGCCAATATCAGGGCCATCCCCCCGTCTATGATGCACGCCCTGCCTGTCTCCGACATTGCCGCCTTCCTCAGGTCGGAAACAAGCTCGTCGCGCTGCCGCAAAATCGAAGCCGCATGCGCGGCAAGTTCTGCCAGTTTATTGTTGTCTGTGTCCCAATTTAAAATCATTTCTATCGTGGGCATCTCCAAAATCTCCATGAGCGTTGACAAGTAGGAATATATTTTTTTTGCTTTGTGGATTTTGGGAGTAAACGCCATTTCGGAGAGATAAATGCTGTCGAATCTGTCCGGCAAATTCGTGATAAATTCGTAGAAAGCTTCTATTCCAAGCATTTCGTCGTACTTGCCGGTTGGAGCATCCCTTCCCCATGCCGGAAACTTCAGGTCTAGGCTGTCGCAGCTTTTTACGGAGTTTCTAACCGATTCCGAATTCAAAAATTCAAGGACTGAGTTGGGTTTCGAGGCGGCAATGCCCTCGCTTTCCAGGCTGTCAACAACAGCTTTTATAATGTTGCGGTCTTTTAGGAGCTGTTCGTTAACGGCCAATATCTCGGCGCGTTTTTCGGTAAGAACAGGGTCGGAAGAGCATTGGTCAGGGTCGGGAAGCGGAAGGCTTTTGGAAACTTTGTCGAAATTAAATTTTGCAACGCTGGCTATGTTTAAATCCAAAGCTTTTTGGGAGTCTAGAAGCTGGTTTAAAGGAACAATCAACTTGTCGTAAATTACCGAAATTTTCACCGAGTACGGAAGTTTGGATTTTTTCCGCACATCAAACCTTTTTTTAGATTTAGAATAGATGGCGTTTAGTTTGTTTATGGCTGTCTCGATGTCTTCGATTTTGGATATATTTGAAACGGTGCCGTTTATCTCTTTCAAATCGGATACGGTTCTATTGATTTCCGCGCAGATGTCCAAAGAATGCTCCAAAAGGCTCTTCATAAAATTCGGAGCGCCTTTAGACTCTTTTAAAAGCTTTGAGAGCTTGGTTTCTATCGCCGAAAGAGTCGCAATGTCCACGTCGATGTTTTCCAGTTCTATGCGCGCGCGCATGAACTGGTCTATTAGGTTTTTTGTGGCAATCGCCTCTTTGCGCGCGGACACCGCGTCAGAATTGTTCCAAGTCCAAATCTCCATGTTTCCGCCGAGCAGCGGGGATAAAATCTTGTTTCCGCTGGCGAATTTTTCATTGGCGACGAGATTTTTTACATTGTTCCATTTTTCTATGGTGTCGCGCCACTGTTTTACGCGCACTTCAAGCTCCTGGCGCTCCACGCGGTGTATGTCGGCATTCTTCGCGTTTGCCGCGGTTTCCAAAAGGCTTTTTGCGGCGTCAAAATTCTTGGAAGCGGCCATTGCGCGGGCTTTGTCTATGTACGATTTTGACGAAGGAGTAGCATACTGCCATAGATAATACCCACCCAAGCATACAAAAATTGTCGCGGCGATTATTCCCGCCTTTAGCCAAAAATGCGACCTGATGTGTTCGACATTCTTGTCGAGAAACCGGAAATCTATGTATGCGATGCTTATCACATCGTTGTCGCGCAAAAGCCTTCCCTTGTCGCCCGCATCGGAGGAAACGCGCACGCCATTGACGCTGGTGCCATTTCTGCTTCCCATGTCTTTTATCCAACACCCGTCGTTATCCGACGTAATTTCCGCGTGCCGCTGGGAAACCAGTGAATTTGCCAAAACTATATCGCAGTCGGGGCGCGAGCCTATGACTATTTTTTCTTTTGCGATATCGTACATTTTATTCGCGGAAACACCGTTTAACTGCTCTAGGGCGTCGTATTTTTTGGACAGGGCTTGTTTTGGCTCGTAGCTTTCAGCAATCAACAAACAGTCGCCCACGCTGACAATGTCGCCGACTGCCATTTTGTGCTCGTCGATTTTTGTCCCCTTGAAATATATGCCGTTGCGGCTTTTTTCGTCTTTTACAAAGACGTTGCCTTTCTTGAAAAATATTTTTGCATGGATATTGCTTGCAGACCGGTCGGTGGGAGGAATGACCCAATCGCATTCGCTGCTTCTTCCTATCGTAATAACACCTTTTATATCCGACGATGCAGCTTCGCAAATAGTATGCGAGTTCAGCTCAAGGCGCAAAAGGATATTTGTTTTTTTCAATCTAAACATAGCCCTAATTCCATTTATTTTGCCTTATGAGGTGGAAGCGCAAATCCTCGTCGGAAGAAAACACCGCCTTGCAATTTTCGGACACTCGCCGCGCCGCTTTTTCATCCTTTCTGACGGCCGCCAAATTGTACGAAATTTTTTGCGCGTTGTACCACACCGCCTGGCTTTCCCTAAGCGAAACCAACAGCGCTTGCGCCGCCGAAAACGTATCCATGTCCCCGTTCATAAGCGACACCGCAAGCGCGTTTTTCAAGAGGTAGTCGGTCTTGTCCCAGACGGCGGGGGAATCGCGTGAAAGAAGCCTTTTGGCTTCCTCGACGCTCGCTTTTGGATTTTCCGACTTCGGATTTTCAAACCCCTCCCAAGCCCTGAAGACCAAAGAGTTCGCAAAAAACACCATAGTCTCGTTTTTTATGAAAGATTCGCCCCTCCAGCGCTCGCGCATGGGAATTTCCTTTCTTAAAACAAAGCGCCAATCCTCTATTCTAAAGAATTCCGCTATCCCGAAATACGACTCGCTGTTTGCGACGTAGGAGTAATTCGCGGCAAGATACGGAATGCCATTGAAACTCCCGTAGAACGAAATAGGCTGGATAAGATCGAAATTCCAATTTCCATCACCGGATTTTTTTTCATTCATCCAATCCTCAAAAGCCCTCCGCCTGTCTATTTTAAGGAAATCGCCGTTTTTTTCAAAAGACAAAACAACGCGCAATGGGACGTCCGAATATTTGCCGATGCGAGTTTCCACCACAAACAGGTTTTCGCTTTCCGAAACCTTTGCGTTTCCGGCGGACGGGAACTGGAAATCCATGTCGTTGCCGAACGGAACGGGAACATCGACGCGGCCTATCGCATAGTTTCCGTTGGCGTTTTTCGGCCATGACAAATAGCGTTCCGGCTCCCTATGGAAGAACGCAAAATAAACAAAAAACACCAGCGCGAAGCTCAGCGTTACGGCGGCAGACATTATGAGAGTTTTTTTCGTGCGCTTTTTTTGGTATGCTACGCGCATAAACTCCAATTCGTCCGGAGACGCCATTCGGGTTTGAAGGGCAACCGTATTGTTGTAGGCAATGCTTGCGTCTTCGCCGGGCATATCCCGCTCCAACGCCGCAGGCTCACCCCGCGAACCGGAAGAATCCGCTGCGACGGAAGTTTTGCCCCCGCCAAAGGCTCCCGGCTGCATTGGAGGGTTTTCAGGCGTAGAAGAAAGAACTGTATTTCCGAAATCCTCCGAAACAACTACGGTTTTATTGTCCATGCCCCCGGGGAAAGCCCCCCCGCCGATAGTTGCGTTTTCGTCGAAATTCCGCGGAGCGGGATTAGGTTCTGAAGCCGGAGCAATATCTTCCACGGTATCCCCGCGAAGCTCGGCGCATTCCAGAACGAATTCGTTGCTGCTGCCTATTTTTACTGTTTGCCCGGCGGCTAGCGGAATTTTGACGCCGATTTCAACCCTGCCTGATTCGGTTTCAGTTTTGCGCAGGCTCAAAGATTCAAGAGTAACCCCGTTTTCGGAGGCAGTCAAGACAAGGTGCCTTCCAGAAACGTCCGGAGCTTTAAGGCAGACGCTGTTTGACCGCGAGCGCCCCACCGACAACGTTCCGTTGGCAGGAATATCAAACACGCTCCCGGCTATTTCCCCGTTTATGAAATGGATTCTGTACCGCATGATAGTTTTAGAAAATTGCCGACACGCCCGATTCTTGCATCCGTATGTAAATAGGCGTTCCTATCATCACAAAAAAGGCGGGCATGATAAAAAGCGCTATTGGAAGAACCATGAGCGACGGCGCGCGCGCAGCCTTCCGTTCCGCGATTGCAAAACGCGCCTTGCGCATTTCCTCGCCTTGAATCCGCATGGTTTCGACGATGGACGCGCCCACTTCCGTTCCGTGGATAACCGCGCCTGCAAACGAAGTGAAGTCCTTAATTTTTACGCGCTCTGCCATGTCCTCGAGGGCTTCGACGCGGGTTTTTCCAAGCTCCATTTGGCGCAACATCGCGCCGAACTCCTCCGTGAGGGGGGTTTCTTTGGGCGAAACGGAAACGTAATATCGCACCGAAGCGCTATAGTCCAAGCCCGCGCGCATTGCCGAAGATATAAGGTCTATGGCGAACGGCAGCGATTTTATAATTGACGCTTGCCGTTCTTCCGCGGCCTTTTCCACCAAAGTTGCGGGATACACCCAGCCGATAAAAATGCAAAGCGACGGAATCGCCGAAAGCCATAAAACATCCAATCCCATAGCCAGGGAAAACAGCATTCCCGCGATACCCAGTGCCGTCGCAAGTATAATCTGGGCCGATACCACATAAGAAACGTCTATGCGTATGTTTGCTATCTTCAGTTTTTCCGCTAATTTTTTGCAAAATGCCGGGCGCAATGTTTTCATAATGTCGCCTGCATTGGCGGAAAACGCGGCTAGAAGCGGATAGAGCATGCGGTAAAGCCGCGGGATTCCTACCGGCGCGGCAGGCCTAGAATGTTTTTTGCCGTCTCCAATAAATGTCTGAACAATCAGATACGGAACAAACACGACCAAAAACACCGCTGCGTACGTAATAAAATTATTCCCAGCCATTATCATACATCGATACTTACAATTTTGTTGATTATATAATATCCCATTGACACCAAAGCTATTACAATTCCAATGGCAATCCATCCGGTGGTTGTCGTAAGCACCGGAGCCATCAATTCTTTGTCCACTATGTAAAGAAGAAAAAAAGCCGCTATGGGAGAGAGCGATATGGAAAGCGCCTCAAATCTGCCCTGCGCCGTCATGGTTTTCAATTTTTCGTAGAACTCCGTTCTTTGCCGTATCGTTTCGGTTATTTTTTCCAAAACTTCCACAAGACTGCCGCCGGACTTTATCGTCAATTTTATCGATGTTACCAGCAAATGCAAATCCTCGCAGGGCATTCTATTGTAAAGCCTCTCCAAGGCTTCGGTAATGTCCAATCCGAGCCTGTGCTCGCGGAGCGTTGTGTTAAGCTCCGCGGAAATCGGGCCAGAAAGCCGCTTTGCGACCGACTGCATCGCTTGCGTGAGCGACTGCCCTGCTTTCATCCCCCCAGCCAATCCGAGAGAGAAATCCAGAATCGACGACTTAAATTGCTCTGCCCTCTCTGACACCTTTCTTTGGAAATACCAATACGGCAGCATGTAGCCCACTCCTCCGACGGCTATTGAAACAAAAGCGTAGGCGGCTACATTTTTCCCCGAAGCGGCAACCAAAAGCGAAAACAATAATCCGGCGCACAATGTAGCCGCGGAAATGCGCATTTTCAGCAAAGTCGTCTTTTCTATAAAACCCTTGAAGCTATCGTACTCATTGCTTGTTGAAGTTTCTTGCCTTTCTATGAGATAGCGAAATGTTGTAGATATGGCGTAGAAGCCGATAAAAACAACAGCCACAAAAACCAATATGTAAACAAAGCTATCCATTTAATTCCTCGGTACAAAAACGCCCATGTCTAGACGCAAGCTTCCGGCCTTTCTCAATTCGTCTATAAAATAAGGTATATTGCCGCTGGCAGTGTGGTATCCCTCAACTTTTCCGCCGCTGGCGATGTCGGTCTGCTCATAAGTGAAAATATCCTGCATCAATATGACGTCGCCTTCGCGCCCCGTTACTTCGGAGATTTTCACAATCTTTCTGGAGCCGTCGGAAAGCCTGCTTTGCTGGACGATGAGGTTTATCGCAGACGCGATTTGCTCGCGGATGGCGCTTGACGGCAAATCGTATCCAGCCATCATGACCATGTTTTCAAGGCGCGCCAGAGCGTCGCGGGGATTGTTAGCATGGCAAGTTGTAAGCGAACCGTCGTGCCCGGTGTTCATGGCTTGCAGCATGTCCAATGCCTCGGCTCCGCGGCACTCGCCCACGATGATTCTGTCGGGGCGCATGCGCAGCGTGTTTACAACCAAGTCTCTAATGCTTATTTTTCCTTTGCCCTCGATGTTCGCTGGGCGCGCTTCAAGGCGGACTATGTTTTTGTGCGAGAGTTTTAATTCGGCGGAGTCTTCAATTGTAATGACCCTCTCTCCCTCCGGGATAAATTGCGACAAAACATTTAAAAGAG
>OKXB01000765.1_pt1 | contig 37265 bp, 42 predicted proteins | sample 1601731 | NCBI WGS metagenome assembly OKXB01 (sample SAMN04414077, study PRJEB24778) | human gut metagenome | material: faecal | host: Homo sapiens
TATTATAGCAAGACTTATTTCAGTTTGTTAATTAAAAACGGAATTTCAAATTAAATTTCAGGTTGTGAAATTTTTATTAAATTTAAAGGTGGCAAACTCCGGAATTCTATGATATAATAGTATTAGGTTATTCCTTTGTGATTTATGAGAGGTGATATTAATGGAAGAATCAAGATATAGTTGGAAACAAATGCCAGATGATTATTATGCTAGTTATTATAATGCTAAAGATGATGAATAAGGCAAGAAATTTGTCATTATAGATAATAGAACTGGTAGGAAATACATATATCCACGATTTGAGCAAAGAAGAAATTCTGAAGGAAGAATATATAATCAAAGAGTTATTGATAGTAATTTATGGAATGATGAATTTATGGCTTGGGCAATTAGTACTTCCAAAGATTTTGTACATTGTACAAGCGAAGAATGGTTTAATCCAAATGTCTTAAATTATGTTGTTGAACATTTTGAATTTCCAGAAATATTTGATTATCATTTGAATAGTAAATTTAGAGATGCTTTGACAAGAGATTTGTGGAATAAGGCATTTCAAAGAAATAAAGAAGTGGCAAGATATGTTCCTAAAGAGTATATGACTTCAGAAATGGTAAATAGTTTAGGAGAATTGAAAAATTTATCACTTAGAAATGTTGAATATAAGAAATTAACACCAGAGTTATTTAAAAAAATATATTTCAATTGTGATGAAGAACATAAATTAAATTTATTAAGACCAGCACATACTTATAGAACTAATGTTAAGGCTTTGATGACACAAGAAGTTGTTGATGATATACTTGGAATAAATATAAGGGCAATTTGGAACATACCTCACAAACTTATAACAAAAGAAATTGCTAATAAAGTTATGGATGCTGATCCATCATTAATACAATGTATTCCTGCAGAATATCAAACACCAGAATATCAAAAAAAGGCAATTGATGCAAAACCAGAATATCTATCATTGATTGATCCAAGTGTTGTTACTGATGAAATGATTTATTATGCATTAAGTAAAAGAGGTTCAGTACTTTGCTGTGTTCCTAAAGAAAAAAGAACATTCGAAGTATGTGAATATGCAATTAGTAGTTATGGTGGAGCATTAAGAAATACACCTGATAATGTAATAAATGCAGAATTATGTTTTAAAGCTGTAGTAAAAGATCCAAGTATTATAAAGTATGTGCCAGTAGAATTTTTAACTCAAGAATTTATAGATTCACTTAATAATGCAGGTGTTTTTATTCCTATGAGAAATCGTGAATATGTAAATGAGTGTTTAACTGCACATAAAAAGCTTGAACAACAACAACTTGATTTTGAGGAAGTTGTTTCTGCAACACCTAAACTAGAATTTAATCCTGATTATTCTAGTTTAAGGTTAGAATCAATAGCAGGATTACTTACAGAAGCATCATTAAAAGTATTAGCAGAACAAAATATTTTAACAGTTGGAGATTTATTAAGTGTTTCAGATAATAATGCTTTTTATGGTATGATTTTAAATAATCCTAAAGCAACTTATAAAGAAATTCGTGGTGCAATAAGATTATTAAAATGTAAATATTTAGATATAGATCCAATGATAACTTTTGAAGATACAGGAGATGCATATAAAGATATGCGAAATTTTGGAAAAGAAATTGGATTTAGCACAAGATCAGAAAATGTTCTTTGGAGAGCTGGAATATCTCCAAAGAAATTATATGAATTAATGGGTGATCCTAATATAGAGTCCAGATTATATCATATAAGAAATGCTGGAAACAATGCAGTTCAAGAAATATTATTGAAAATGACTATATTAACTGAATTTTATGATAAAAAAGAAAAGAAAGAAGCAACTGCTACTGAAGATGAAACTATTGAGGCATTAAATGAAGAATTAGCACAAGTTCGAGCTGAAATTCAAAGATTAAATACAAGAACTGATGAAATACTAGCAAAAATTCAAGAAAAAATGTTAGAAAAAGGTAAAGGTGGTGTTTTAAAATAATGGATAAGCAACAACAAATAGAAGAATTGAAAAAAGAAATAGAAATTTTAAAACAGCAATTAGCAGATAAAAAAGCATTATTAAATGGTTTATTAGATATGCTTTATAAAGATTCAGATGAAAGTGATGAGGTTGAATAATATGAATGAAGATTTAATTAAAAACTTTATGAATAAAGTAAGTGAAACCACAAAAAGGAAGATTTAGACAATTTGTTCAATGTGATATTGATATTTTTGGAGAAAAGACGGATTTAGCGGAAATTGAGTTGATATCTGCAACAACTTCTTTTCTTGATAAAATAGGCTTGAATAATTATAAAATAGTAATTAATGATAGAAGAATTTTAAAGGCAATGGCCCTTTATGCTGGTTTTAAAGAAGAGGAATGTGATTCTGTATTTATTTCATTAGATAAAATGGATAAAATAGGAATTGAAGGGGTAAGAAAAGAATTAATTGCTAATGAGTTTAATGAACTATGTATTAATAAATATCTTAGTTTGTATTCTATGGATGATTGTAGTAATCTTACAAAGTTTTGTGAGCAGATAGAAAATAGTTTTTTAGATCAAAAAATAGTAGAAAACTTAAAAGATATTATTACAAGTGTAACAAATATGAAAGATACTAATATTGAATTTGACCCAACATTAGTAAGAGGGATGTCTTATTATACTGGTTCAATATTTGAAATAAAAGTTTGCGGATATAATGGAAGTATTGGTGGTGGAGGAAGATATGATGAAATGGTATCTAAATATGCCAATGTATCTGTACCTGCATGTGGATTCTCAATTGGATTTGAAAGATTAATAAATATATTAATGGAACTAAATTATCAAATTCCTAATTTAAAAACTAAATATGCTTTTATAATTGATAGTGATGAATTTATTTCAAATAAAAAAGAATATTTATCTCAAATTTTTAAATTAAGAGAAAACAATATAATCGTAAATGTTCAATTAAAATCAAAAAATTTTAAACATCAAAGAGAAGTATTAGAAAACCAAGGATATGTAATATATTTAAATGGTAAACAAATATAATTTATATATTAAATAGAAAAAGATTAATAGATAAAAAACTGCAATTAAGCAGTTTTTTTGTATATATGTTCTAATTAAATAGAAGATTGATGTTAATGAATTATTAATTAGTAACATAGAAATAGAAAGTGGATAGTTTATGTACAGTGTTTTATAAAATTTTTGATTAGGTTGTGTTAATAATGTTCAAAATTAATGAAAAATTAATTGTATAAGAGGGTCAAAAAGGCCCTTTATTAATTTGGTTTTAAAGAATTTAATAACAATTTAATAAACATAATTCTATTTTTTTAGTGATTCAATTTTCTATTTATTTAAAAATTCCAAACAGTCTTTGAACATCATGTAATGTCCCTTGTTAAATTCACCATTATTCATTAAATTATTAATTTCATCAATAGAAGCCCATTTTATGGTTTCAACTTCTTCTTTTTGAATTGTCATCTTTGATATGTCTATATCATCCTTTATATAGTATAAATCACAAATAGTGTTTTTCCCATTTGCTTGTTTGAATAAGGTTGGGTTATTAATTTTTATTCCTAATTCTTCTTCGACTTCGGTTATAATACCTTGCAAACTTGATTCTCCAGATTTAGGATGCCCACCTGTAGTAGCCCATTTCCCCCCTTTATCTAATGATCTTTTTTGGATTAAAAAGTCATTATTATTATTTTGAATAAAAATCACGACCATCATTATGTAAGTATTATCTGGGATTTTATCATCTTTTTTTATTGTTTTACCAATTAAATTGCGGTGAATATCATATAGATCTCTTGTTTCCATAAAATCATCCTTTCTAAAAATATTATATCAGCATATAAAATAAAAAGAAACTCATAAGTTATTGTGTGAAAAAATTGCAGGATAGATTTTTTTGTTGCGATAGATTTTTTTTTGTTGCAAAACGATAGATTTTTTTTGTTGCAAAACAATTGACAAACTAAAGAAATGATTGTATAATAGAGCACAGTTTTGATGGGTGTTTGCCCTTAATAATTGCAATATAAGATACCGAATATGGGATATGGCAAGCACTTGCGCTTTCATGTCCTATTTTTTTGGTGAAATAAGAGGTGTATTATGAAAAATACAAAAATATTTAAGGCAAATATAATTTTCAACAAAGAATTCGATACATGTAAAGATGATAAAATAGAAATTAATTATTATAAAACTTATGTAGGTAGATATTCACAAGTTTATAAAAATGGTATGTTTTTGTCTTCAAAAGAAAATACACCAGAAGTTTTAAAATGTATAAAAAAATATAAAATAAACAAAATGGATAAAATTTTAGATTTAGGTTGTGGAGAAGGAGGAGATTCAATTTATTTACTTGATTTGTGTATTAAATGATGTTAAGTATGAACATGTTTCAGATATAGATGAAGCATCTAGAAAAGTAAAATAATAATAACAAATTAGAAATTGCTGCAACATCCCGTAAAATAGTGAATTGGGAAAATTTAAAAAATCAAATAAAGAATAATAATTTAAGTATCAAAGAAAAATGGTTTTCTAAAGATATACTTAAATTTGAATATTCAATGTGTATTATAGTTAAAAAGAATTAAGAAGGGGGAAACTAATTATGGAAAAATTTAAATCATTAGAAAGAGTAATTGAAAAGAATCCAGTATTAAAATCCTTTGTTAGGGGATTGCCTAATTTAGGGGGGAGAGAAGATGGAAAAACATTTTCTCCAGAAGTTTTAAAAATTTATAATGCTTTTGAATTGTACGGTAATGATTTATATGTTTTGGAAAATGATAGGATAAAAAATTTAAGTTCTAGATCTTTAGGTGGAGGAAGTCCAATGAGAACTCCTGCGTTTCCATTGTGTAAAGAAGCATTAATAGAAGAAATACAATTAGATAAACTGTCTGATTATCCTATGGCTGCTGGCGATGAAAAATCGAGAAAAATAATAGCTGAGTATTTAATAAAAGAAGGATTTAAGAGTAATAATGGTATTAATCATGATAATATTATTTTTACTATATCAACAACGCAGGCATTTAATATTATTATGAAAATTATTGCAAGACCTTATGATGTTATTTTAATGACAGGCCCTAACTATGGATTGTTTACATTTGTTCCTGAGAGAACAGTTGGAGCAACTGTAGAAATTTTACCTTTGTCGGAAGATGATAATTGGTATGTAAATCCTCAGAAATTATCTGAAAAAATTGATGAGATTAATTTGAAATTAAAAAGACAATATAATGGTAAATTATCTTATATTCCACAAGTTGTTGCCTTTTTAAATGAGAATCCACATAATCCATTAGGTAAAGTTATGAGTGAAAAAAATTCTCAATTATTAGAACAAATAGGTAATGCATGTTTAGAAAAAGGTGTGTTTGTAATAGACGACATTATTTATAGAGATTTAACATATGATAGAAATAATTTATCAAAGCCTATGGGAACATATAAAAAATATTTTGATAATACAATAACTATAACTGGATTATCAAAAAGTTACGGAATGGCTTCAATACGTTCCGGCATGGTAGTAGCAAATGAAATAATAATAAGAGGAATAAGAAATTATATTTTTCAAACGATGGATTCTTCTCCCGTTCTACAAGGAAAAGCATTAGCAGGTGCTTTTAATGCAACAGAAAAAAGAAATATAGAATATGAAAAATATTTTAATCCAATTATTGGTGAATATAAATATAGATTAGAATTATTAAAATCTTTAATACAAGGTTTGGACACAATTGAAGATTCACAAATTAGACATCAAATAGAATTAGATATTATAAAATATGCAAAAAATGATTTTAATGTAAAAGAAATTATGGAAGGTATTCCTGGAGTTCAATTTGTAAACGGAACAATACCAGAATCAGGATTTTTTGCAATGTTAGATTATACGAGATTAAAAAATAAAAAAAGTGATTATGGAAGAATAATTTCAAATGAAAGTGAATTATTAAAATATATGTATGAACAAGAAAAAATAAAAATAATATTAGGGCAATCTATTTCATGGCCCAATTCAGAGCAATTAGTAGGAAGAGTTACTACAGCTTTATCACGTGAAGATTTAGTTGAACATTTTGGAGCAATGAATAGATGTTTAAGGAAGTTGAAATGAATTATGAAAAAAGTAGGGATTGTATCTTGTGATAAATGGAAGAATAAAATTAAAGAAGATTTATTACTTCAAAAAGAATTAATTAAACATGGAATAGATGCTGAAATAATTTCATGGCAAAATAGCAAAATTAATTATAATGAATATAATTGTTTAATTTTAAGATCTGTTTGGGGCTATCAAGATTGTTACGAAAAATTTAAAGAATGGTTATTGTTTGTTAAAGCAATTAATTTAACTTTATTTAATGATGTGAATATAATAATGGATAATATAAGGAAAGATGTACAATTTGAAATATTAAGAAAATACAGTATTTCATATATTCCTACAACAATAATTAAAGAATCAATTGATTGGAATAAGCTAGACTTTTATGGAAAAAAATTTGTTGTAAAGCCCATAATATCGGGAAGTGGAAATAACACATATAAGTTTGATTTAAATGAGGAAGTAGATGAAATAATTAGAAAAAAATATGAAATAATACTTCAACAATCTGATAATGGTTTAATGATACAGCCTTTTGTTTCTGGAATTAATAATGGTGAATATTCTTGTATTTTTATAGATGGAATTAATACACATAATATATTAAGATTTCCTGGAGTTTTAGGAGAAAAAAAACGGGCTGAATATTTAACGACAGTTCCCAAAAGTGTATTAAATTTGGCAACACAAGTTTCAAATATTCCTGAGTTTTCTGGATATTTATATGCAAGAATTGATATTGTTTTAGAAAACAATAGACCATATATAATGGAAGTGGAACTAACAGAACCAGATTTACTTATAAAATATATTTCTGACGAAGAAATTCAAGGGCAGGTTTTAAATAAATTGGTAAAAAAAGTAGAAAGAAGAATATAGATGAAGAAAACTTTATTATATTTTGAGGAAATGGAATGTCCTCTATCGAAGACTTTGTTTGCAAGAGAAGATTTAAATATAATAATTTTAAGAACAACTAAAAATTTAAAATTTTTCTCAAAAGAATATTTAGAACAAACAAAAGAATATAATGTATTTGTTGCTAATTATGAAAATGACATCATTCAAGAAGTTGGTAAATTAAAAAAATGGTGTGATGAAAAAAAACTTAATCCAACTAATTTTTTGAATGATTCAGAGTATTATTTAGAATATGCTAATAATTTTGCTAGATTATTAAATTTACCATCCTTAACAGAACAACAAGTATTGTGGGTAAGAGATAAAGTTAATATGAAAGAAAGATTTAATGAAATAGGATTAAATACTGTCACTTTTTCTGCAATAGAAAATAAACAAGATATAGTGAATTTTTTTAATAATCATGGTGAAAAAAGAATTGTTTTCAAGCCAAGAAGAGGAATGAATAGTGTAGATACATATATTATAAATTCTTTAGAAGATATTGAAAATTTATCAGTATCAATAAAACCTAATAAGTATATGGTAGAATCATTTTGTGATGATCATGAATGGTCTATTGAAAGTATTGTGCAAGATGGTAAAGTCCTGGATTCTTATGTTACATATATTCCTAATGCTACTATATGGGCTTCAATTGCCAATAATTTAAATTGCCATATGACAGTTCCTAAAATCCCTGAATATTTTCAGTTTGTTCCTAAAGATTTAATTCAAACGATAGTTTCTGGAATGAACTTAAAAAACGGTGTTATGACAATTGAAGTTTTTATAAGTGAAGATGGAAAAGTAATGCCTAGCGAATTAGGTTGGAGATTACCTGGGTGTCAAGCAACTACTAATCATAGTTTATCCTATGGAATAAATCTTTACGAATTGTTAATAGATATTATGATGGATAAAAAAGTTGAACTAAATTATCGTGATAAGATAATTAGTGTAGGAGATTTATATTTACCTAATAAGGAAGGTATTATAACAAATGTAACATCATTAGATGAATTATTAAGAATGGATGGTGTTATACAAGGTGAAATGTTTGCAAAAATAGGTGAGTATCAAGTTAAAAGAAGAGTAGGAAACGACGCTTCTGGTTGGGTTCAAGTAATGGGAAGAAATGAAACAGAAACTTTAACAAAAATGCAATCCATATTTGATAAATTTGTCATTGAAACAGATAAAGATATAAAGGAAAGAAGTGTAAAACATGTTAAAAAAATTTAGTTGTATAGTATTAATAATATTTTGTTTGTTAATTTCTGGATGCAGCAATAATGTAAAATCTATAAATAGTCGTGAAGATTTGTCAAATGCTAAAATAGGTGTATATACAGGTTCAGAATATGATATTATACTAAAAAATAATATAAAAAGTGCAACCACAGCTTATTATAATAGTTATAGTGATGAAATATCAGCTCTAAAATCTGGAAAGATAGATGCTTTTTTAACAGATGAACCACTTGCCAAAGAAATTTTAAGAAATAATGAAGGTTTAAAAATTTTAGATGAAAAGATGACAATAGATAGTTATGCTTTTGCTATAAATCCGCAAAAAACGACTTTAAAAGAAGAAGTGGATGAAATTATTTTAGAAATGAAAAATGATGGTACATTAACAAAATTAGAAGAGAAATGGTTTGGAGATATTGAAGAAAAAAAAGAATTAGAAAAATATGATTATAAATATACTGATACCATAAAATTCGCAACAGTATCTGGATCTGCACCATTTGCATATATGAAAAATAATAGAATTGTTGGATATGATATTGATGTAATCAATTATATTGGTTACAAGTTAGGATATAAAATAGAAATAGTTGAAATGGCTTTTGAAGGTATGATAACGGCTCTAGTATCTGGTAAAGTGGATATAGCTGGTTGTTCTATAATTGTTACAGAAGAAAGACAAAAAGTAGTTTTATTCTCAGAACCAAATTATACAGGTGGAATAGTATTAGTTACAAGACAATAATAATGGGTAAAATATGAAGAAGAAATTAAAGATATTATTAATAATATTGTTATTGAGTATTTTGATTATTATTTTTAAAAGTGAAATAAATGTTTTAATAAATAATATAGTAGTTAGTTTTTTTAGAACAGTAATAGAAGAACAAAGATACAAATTATTGTTGCAAGGATTTATATCAACTACAATTATTTCTATAGCATCTATTATTTTAGGAACATTGTTAGGGATAATAATTTATTGTATAAACAAAAATAAATTGAAAATATTAAGAAAAATAGGAAAATTTTACGTGCAAGTTATGCAAGGTGTGCCAATTACTGTATTACTTTTAACTTCTTATTATGTTGTTTTTGGAAAAATAAATATTGAACCTATATTGGTTGCTGTTATTACATTTTCTATTTATTTTTCTGCATATGTTTCTGAAACTGTTAAAGGTGCTATGGATTCTATTAACATTTCACAAATTCATTCAGCTTATGCTCTTGGATTTAGTAAATTTCAAACTATTAAATATATTATTTTGCCACAGGCTTTAACATATACAATTCCAGTATATAAGAATGAAGTTGTATCATTAGTGAAGTTAACTTCTATAGCTGGTTATATATCTATTATGGATCTCACAAAGGCAAGTGATATAATTAGAAATAGGACTTATGAAGCATTTTTCCCTTTGATAATAACTGCAATAATTTATTTTATATTATGTTATTTCATAGGTAAAATTTTAGATTTATTATATAAAAAAATAAACCCACGAAATTATGCAAGGGGTGATAAATAATGTTGAGATTGGTTAATGTTTCAAAAAAGTATAATAACAATAAGGTTTTAAAGAATATCAATTTTGAAATAAACCAAGGTGAAGTTGTTTCCATAATTGGAAAATCAGGGTGTGGCAAAAGTACATTGTTAAAATGTATAAATAGATTAGAGTCTATTGATAATGGTAATATTTATTTTGATAGTATCGATATTACTGAAATGAATATATTAGATTTAAGACAAAAAGTTGGGATAGTTTTTCAAGAATATAATTTATTTGAACATTTAACAGTTTTGCAAAATTTAACTATTGGTCTAACAAAAATTAAGAAATATTCTGATATATATGCAAAAAAAGAAGCTATGAAAATTTTGAAAAAAATTGGATTAGAAGATAAAATAAATAGTTATCCTAATGAATTATCAGGAGGTCAAAAGCAAAGAGTTGCGATAGCACGAACTTTAGTAATGAAACCAAAATTGATTTTATTAGATGAACCAACTAGTGCATTAGATAAAGAAATGAAAAAAGAAGTAATAAATTTAATTATGAGAATGGTTAAAGATGATATGACTTTATTAATTGTTTCTCACGAAGAAGAATTTGTTAATAAAATATCTGATAAGATAATTTATATACAAAAAGGCAAAGCAATTATATATGATAATATAAAAAAGAAAGAAATAGAATAAATGAGTTTTGAAGATTATCTGGTATTAAAAAAATAATTCTGGAACTTCATCTGTCGAAAAATATAAATTATATAAAGATGATAAGTATTATTTGTTAAGAATTTTGATGCAGTATTTATAAGTAGTAGATATAAAGCTTTTGTAAATGTGGAAAAGTAGTTGAAAAATTGTATATTTGTACCTAAAATATATTCAAAGGAATTATTAAATCAAGAAAAAGAATATGCTTTATTATAACGGATAGATGGTATAAGTTTAAAAAATTAACTGATATTGAAATAGAAATTCAGTATGGTGAAGTAGTTGCAAGTGAATTATTAAAAATGCAAAATATTAATATGTCTAGTAAAATAATAATTTATGATAGATTTATAGAATCATTTTCAAAAAAATTAACAAAACTGGTAGATTTGAAAATAGAAAAAGAAAGTGTGATGTTATTACGTGATTTTGTAATGAAACATTAAAATATAATTTAAAAATTAAAAGATAATAGTATAATTCATGGTGATTTTTGTCCTGCAAATATTATAGTTGATAATAAGTTAACATTTATTGATATGGATGTTTGTAATATTTTACACCATTGGTATAATTTAACTATTAATGCTTGTAATATGGGATTTCCTAATTTTTATTCAGGCGTTATTGAATTTTATTTCCAAAATAATATATATAGAGATTTTTAGAAAGTATATAATTTATTTTTATTCTTTACATATATTAGATTGTATTTTGTACGCGTTAAGGCCTAGCGGAAGTCCGTTAACAAACGATGAACAGAAATTAAATGAATCTTTAAATTATACTAATTATTTTTAAAATGATATACCTAATTGGTTTAATAAAGATATAAGGGTAAGGAGGAAGATATAAATGTGTGAATTAAAAAAATATGAATGAAATAAAGTTATTTTAATGGCTTGTTCAAAATGTAATGTGGCCTGTAAACATTGTTATATTGGTCATACAGGTAATAGAACTTATGAAGAGTTAAAAGGATTAGCTATGTTTTTTACTCCGAAAAATATAAAATAGTAGGATAAGACTGGATTATGACTAGTAGGTTAAGAATATTTAAAAAAAGAAATTATTGATATGCTAAAAGGTGTTGGAATAAAAATATTTTTATGTCTTATCATTTTTGTATTCAAGATAGTTTGAATGGCATTACTAATTAAATTCTTAATAATGTAATAAAAAATTTAAGAGATAGAGATATGAGAGTTGTTTTAATGACTACAATAACAAGTCAAAATGCTAAAGATACTTTAAATATATGTGATACAACATATGAAATTGGAGTATCTGAAATTGAGTTTAATAAAATATTTATTCAAGGAAGAGCCAAAAATTTAACTAATATAGGTTTAAATTTAAATGATTATAATACTTTTTTGCTTAGATATTATTAATGAACTAGATAGATTTTATTGTAGTGCAGGGGGTGAAAAAAGTATGTGTAACTCCTGATAACAAAGTATATTGGTATACTTGCATATGTAAACATTGATATGAAGTGGGAAAAATTAATGATAGATGAATCTTCTTATATAAAGATTTTTATAATGATTGTTAATGGCGTTTAGGTAATAAGATAGAGGAGTTAGATGTTGCAAGAACTTAATGATTCAAATATAAAAAAATTAATAAAAACAATTAGATAAAAGGAATTGTATAAGTTATGGGGGGTTAAACAATGAATAATGAAGAAGCATTGATTAATTATGTTGTAGAAATATGTTATAAGAATGGTCTTGGAAAAGTTTGGAGTTGCAAACGACAAAATATAGGGTTTAATAGAATAGTATATAATGTAAATGATATGTTTGTAATTAAAATATGTATAAATTATGAAAAAGAATCTGGAATAATAAATGAAATTCAATATTATGTAGATAATCCAAATTATTTTACCCCAAGATTAATTACATATGATATTTCAAAAGAAGCAATCCCGTTTATCTACACTATTGAAGAAAAAATAAACGGAAATAATTTATTTAATGTGTGGGGTAATTTAGATGAAACACAGAGAGAACATTGTTTAAATGAATTAGTTCAAATACTAAAAAAAATACATAAACCAACAAAACAAAAAAATGAAGCTATTGCAAATATACTTTTAAAATATGATGAGTATTTAAGTAGACTTAAATTATCTGGTTTATTATTACCTGACCAAGTTGGTTATTTAAATGAATTAAGAAATGTTTTGACATTTTATTTTGAAAATGCCAGTTTTGGGTTTACCCATGGGGATATTCATTTTAATAATATCATATACTCAGAGGAAGGTTTGAGATTAATAGATTTTGAATGTTATGATATTGCTCCGTTAGATAAAGATTTTGACTCTATAAATAGGATGGTTAGAAATCCAAATAGTTTACTAAAAAAAGGATTGCAATCATCTGTAAATCCAAAAGATTATGAAAGAATTATACCCTATTTAATTAAGAATTATCCTGAAGTTTGTAAAAAGGATAATTTTGAAAATAGATTATTAATTTATGATTGTATAAATTCATTAAAATGGTTAAAATTTTATCCAGAATATAAACCATATCGTGATATTTTATTTGTTAAAAGCAAAAAACTTATTAAATAAACCAATTTATGTTATAATGTAGATGATTATTATAATTTTCTATATGGGAGGGTGATTATGTGCTAGTAAGTGTTGAAGGATTAGATGGTGTAGGAAAGACTTCGGTTACAAATTATTTATCATCTTCATTAAATATGACAATAATAGAGAAACCAATAAAAAAATTATTGTATTTAGATGATGAACAATCAAAAAAAATAACAGGAAAAATTTATGGCCGTTATTCAAGTAATATTCAAGCAATGTATTATTTAATGGGATTTCTATCCGTATTAGAGGATGCTAAAAAAGATGATATATTAATGGATCGAGGATTTTTATCAACATATTATTTTTCATACAATAAAGAAAATTCAGTCTTATTTGATATGTTTGTTATGAATTATGGAGTACCAGATTTAACAATTGTATTGTATGCTTCAGTTGAAGAACGTATAAAAAGAATTAAAAATAGAAATATTTCAGATGATGATCTTAAAAAGAAAAGATTATATGTTGATGGTTATGATAAATATTTTGAAGCGTTAAAAAAATATAATATGCCTTATTTATTAATAAATAATGAAAACTTATTATTGGAAGAAACTTTATCTTTAGTTTTAACTTTATTAGAATTAGTTCTTGAAAAAAGAGAAAATTTGGATATTTTAAAAGATTTATTTTCTATTGAAAATTTATTTTTAAATAACCAATACTCTTTTCAAAGAATTACTGAATTAATCAGCAGTAGAATAAATAGTGATGTTTCAATTAACAAAACGAAAGTTTTAAAAAAAGGGAGTGATAATAATGAAACAATTAATTACTAACAAGTATAATTTAATAGATTCAGATATGACAGAGGTTGTAAAAAGAGTAAAGGTATTATTGGTAAATTCTAATAATGATGTGTTATTGGGATACTCGCATAACAATTATCAATTTCCCGGAGGACATGTGGAGGATAATGAAACACTTATTCAAGCAGTTAATAGAGAAGTATTAGAAGAAACAGGAATAGAATTAAGAATAACTAACATTGAACCTTTCGCATGTGCAATTGGTTATTATAAAGATTGGCCTGCAGAAGGTAAAAATAGGAAAATTGAAATCTATTATTATGAAGTAAAAACAGATGAAAAACCTAATTTAGAAAATACTGAATATACAGAAAATGAAAAAGAAGGTAATTTTGAATTGAGATATATACCATTATCAAATGTTGAAAATATATTAAGCGCAAATGCAGAAGAATATGGTGATAAAAAAGGGATTGCAAGAGAAATGATTGATTTGTTTGATGTATATAAAACAATAATAAATGAATAATTTACAAGTTAATATCAGTTCTCTTTGAACTGATATTTTAGTATACAGAGGTGAGTGTAATGAAATATATAATTGCTATTGATAGTGATGGTACGCTTAGAAAAACAGATGGTACAATATCAGAATTTACTAAAATGGTAATAAAAAAACAAATAGAAAAAGAAAACGTAGTAGTAATTTGTACAGCAAGGCCACGATACCATACACAAAAAATAAGCAACGAGGTTGGTGCTAATAATTTTATAATTTCCTCGAATGGTTCAGAAATATATGATGTTCAGAAGAAAAAAGTTATTTGGGCTAAGTATATTGATAAAAAAAGTTGTAAATTACTATATGATTACGCAATATTAAACAATATAAGAATAATGTATGTATTGGAAAATACCGAATATGTAACTCAATTTACGAGAAATGATAATCAAGTATTGTTAACTGAAGATAATTTTGATGAAGTTATTAACAATAAAGTTAAACAAGTAATGGTGATAGGTAAAGAAAAGGACAAAATAAATATGTTTAAGGAAATAGTTCAAAATGAATATAAAATGAATATTCTTGATTCTTCTAAGGAAAATAGCGAAGAAAATTGGTTTAGTGTTGTGAGTAATGAAGCATCTAAGGGGATTGCTGTCTTAAAATTGTCTAAATATATAAATGTATCCAAAGAAAATATAATTGCCATTGGGAATGACAATAACGATATATCAATGTTTAAAGTTGCTAAAATAAGTGCAGCAGTTAGTAATTCAACAAAAAAAGCATTAGAAAATGCAAAATACAAAATTAAGAGTAATGACGAAGATGGAGTGGCAATTTTTTTAAATGAATTGAATTTATAAAAAAATGAGCTCTTTGTCAAATAGTGTTGGTAGACAATAAATCTGATAAATGAGTTGATTATAGGGGCAGTTCAAAATCACCCTTTTTTAATACCTTTAATAAAAAATACACGAGCTATAAAATAATCGAATTTTCCATATCCAAAAGCAATTATCTTGCTAAATTTAATTAAATTATTAGTACCTTAATATCATATTTAAATGAGTTTTCAATATATTTAATATTTTCTCTGTATAATTTTCATTCATTTCCATTGTTCACAATCGTTTAATACTTTTTTAAAATTGTTAATATTGAACTTATAATATTCTTCAAAATTATATAAGTATTATCATAAAAATGATTGTTTAAGATATCAAAAACTATCTAAACTCCTTGTAAATCATAAAAAAAAATATTATAATGATTATGTATTATAAGGAGACAAATTATGACAATATTTTCAGTAGTATTAATTTGTGTAATTATTCTTTCCGTTTTTCAAATTGTACTAGCAATTATTTTTTATGATTTTGCTATTAACACAAGAAAAGATAGAACAAAACAATTTGAAAAAGGAAGAAATCAGGTAATTATCCCTGAACTTACTGTAGAAGAAAAAGAACTTTTAAAAACTGCTAAGGATGTATATATCAAATCAAATGATAATTTAAAGTTACATGCTTTAGAATTAAAAAGTGAATTAAATAAAGATTGGATAATTATAACACATGGTTATTTTAGTAAAGCTGAACATTTAATGCCATATGCCATAGAATTGATAAAAAATCATAACTTATTGTTGATTGAATTAAGAGGACATGGTAAAAGTGAAGGGAAGTATATAGATTTTGGTATTAAGTCTAGATATGATATATTAAATTGGATAGACTATATAAATTATTCGTACAATAATCCTAAAATTGGTTTATATGGATTATCTATGGGAGCATCATCAATTATGATGACTACCAATTTCACATTGCCTAAAAATATTAAATTTATAATAGAAGATAGTGGTTTTACATCTGCTAAAGAAGAACTACAATATCAATTGAGAAAAGTGTTTCATTTCCCAACGTTTCCAACCTTAATGCTTGCAAATTCATATATAAAAATGAAACATGGATTTACTATAAATGATGGAAGTGCAATAAACGCATTGCGATATAATAATGTGCCAATTTTATTTATACATGGTGATGATGATAAACTTGTTCCAACATATATGATTAATAAATTATACGAAGCTAATGCTGGCATAAAAGATAAATTAATAATAAAAAATGCAGGTCATATTGGATCAATGTTTAAATCAAAAGAAGAATATTGGGATAAAATAAATAAATTTATAATAAAAAATGAGGAGATTTAGATGACTGAGGATAGAGAAAAAATAATTGAACAATTAAAAGAGTATAGAGTGCATGTCGCTAGTTTAACAGAAGAAGAAAAAAAACAAAGAGATTTATATTTGAAGAGAATTAGTAATGGAGAAATACAGGGACCAAGTACAGGTTTTTCTAGTTTAGATAAGCCTTGGCTGAAAAATTATTCAGATCAGGCTATATTGGCTGATATTCCTGAAATGACTGCGTATCAGTATCTCAGATTATGCAATAAAGATAATAAAAAGTTATGTGCATTAAATTTTTTTGGTCTAAAAACAAGTTATGAAAAATTGTTTCAAAAAATAGAACAAACTTCAAAATCTTTGACAGCACTTGGGGTAAAAAAAGGGGATGTTGTTTTAATTAATTCTGTTACTTTACCACAAACTGTTTATTTGCTTTATGCACTTAATAAAATAGGTGCAATTGCTAATTTAACTGATTTAAGAACAGATGCAAGCGGCATGAAACATTATATTAATGAAGCTAATTCAAAATTTATATTTACATTAGATTCTTGCTATGAGGGGTTTAAGGATATAATTAGTGAGACAAATTTAGAAAAAATAATTTTCTTAAATCCAACGGATGAAGTTCCATTGATTGCAAAAAAAATATCAGAGCATCAAGAACAAAAGAAAATGTCATCATCTGAAAAAGAGAAAGTAAAACAGGAACATATAAGAATAGAAAATTATTTAAAAACAAATCCTATGATTATAAAATGGAATGACTTTTACAAGATTGGAGATTTGATGCAACAGGTCATAGAAAGTGAATATGAAAAAGATCAGCCAATAGTCATAGTTCATACCAGTGGAACAACAAGTATGCCTAAGTCAGTCGTTTTAACAAACGAAAATTTTAATGCAATGGCATTACAATATGGCATGTCTGGGTTTGATTATCAAAAAGGTGATAGTGTATTAAATATTATTCCTATTTTTGTTGCATATGGGGTTGTTAATTCTCTACATATGCCACTTTGCCTTGGAATGACTGATATCGTATATCCAAAAGTTGTAAATGATGATTTTACTGATATTATTAGAAAGTTTAAACCAAATCATGTGATAGCAATACCAATGCATTGGGAATTTTTATTGAAAGATGAAAAGATGAAAAAATTTGATTTAAGTTTTTTGAAAACATCAGCATGTGGTGGAGATAGTTTCAATGTTGAGTTAGAAAAACAATTAAATAAATTTTTGGAAGAACATAATGCTAAAAGTAAAATTGTAAAGGGATATGGAATGACAGAAGTTTCAGCTTGTGCTGTTACAAATACTAATAAATCAAGCAAGGTTGGTACAGTTGGAATACCAATGGTAAAAAATAATATTGCTATAGTTGACCCTGAGACTGGATTAGAATTAAGATATGGTGAAAAAGGTGAAATATGCATATCTACTCCTACAATGATGAAGGAATATTTAAATAATGAACATGAAACATCTAAAACAATAAAAATTAATAATTATGGGGAGAGATGGTTATATAGTGGTGATATGGGTCATTATGATACTTCATTAAGCATAGATGGAAGATACAAACGATTAATAATTAGGAGGGGTTTTAAGGTTTCTGCAAAGGCTATTGAAAATGTTATCATGAAAAATGCTAAAATTGAAAATTGTGCTGTAGTAAAGGCACCAGATATAGATGATGGTGAAATACCATTTGTATATCTTGTATTAAAAGAAAAAAATGTTGATGTTAATAGTATAATTGTTGAAGTTAAGTCCTTATGTCAAAAAGAATTACCTGAATACTATTTGCCAAGTCAATTTATTGTAGTAAATACCTTACCTTATACAAAAAATAATAAGTTAGATTTAGTTCGTTTGGAATCAGAAGCAATTAGACTAATAAATGAAAATTGCGAAGATTTAATTAAGAATAATATGATTAAAAGGGGATGATTAAATGGATAGTGCAATATCTTTTACTGTTTGCAGTTTATTTTTTAGTTTACTTCTAACAATAGTATACTTTTCAAAAAAAAGGTTAAATATAATTGAAAATAAATTATATGCTTTGCTTATTATAACTAATTTAATTGGTTTAATAATACACATTTCTTGTGGAATTGTTACTCCTATGATTGATGGTGATATGATGAGTATAGTTTTTAGTAAACTATACTTAGGTTACTTAATAACTTGGATTATGTTGTTTATGATATACATTTTTGTTATTTCAAGAAAGGGAAAATTTGAGCAAAAAAAACAATTTGTTGAATTAAAAAAGTATTTAAAAAAAGTTTTCATTTTTATGGCTTTAATTTACATAATATTTATTATTATAATGATTTTATTACCTATAGTAATTTATAATAATGGAAATGGTGTAGTTTATACTGCCGGTCCAAGTGTAAAATTTTTATATATAATTTCAGGATTTTGCATATTTGTTATGTTAAGTTGCATGATTATGAATTTTAAAAATATCAAAACAAAGAAATATTTGCCAATATTTATGTATTTACCAATAAGTGGAGCTGTCATTTTAATTCAATCACTCCATCCAGAATTGTTATTAATGACAGCAATGGAAACATTTATAACTTTTCTTATGTATTTTACAATAGAAAATCCTGATATGAAATTAATGAATGAATTAGAACTTGCAAAAGATCATGCTGAAAAGGCTAATAGAGCAAAATCTGAATTTTTAAGTAGTATGAGTCATGAAATAAGAACTCCTCTAAATGCAATAGTTGGTTTTAGTGAATGTATTAAGACAGAGGAAACTCTTGAAGATGCTAAAAAAGATGCTGAAGATATTATTATGGCAAGTAGCAACTTACTTGAAATAGTTAATGGCATTCTTGATATTAGTAAAATTGAAGCAAATAAAATGGAAATAGTAAATACTAATTATCGATTACTTCCTAATTTAGAAAATCTTGCTAAATTAATGATACCTAGAATTGGTGATAAACCAATTGAATTAAATACATCATTTGCTCCTGATATTCCAAGTGTTTTATTTGGAGATATTGGCAAAATTAAACAAATTATAACTAATATTTTAACTAATGCTGTTAAATATACAGAAAAAGGATATATTAATTTCAATGTTAGTTGTGTAAATCAAGGTGATAAATCATCTCTTGTTATATCAGTTGAAGATACAGGAAGAGGTATAAAAGAAGATAAGATCAATTCGTTATTTACAAAATTTAATAGACTAGAAGAAGATAGAAATACAACTATTGAAGGAACTGGTCTTGGACTTGCCATTACAAAAAGTTTAGTTGAAATGATGGGTGGGAAAATAATTGTTCAAAGTATATATGGACAAGGTTCTACTTTTACCGTTTATTTGCAACAACAAATTGTTAAATTACATGATGGTGAAGAAGAAAGACCTGTTGAAACAGAAGAATTAATTGACTTTCCAAATGCAAGGGTATTAATTGTGGATGATAATAAATTAAATTTAAAAGTTGCAGATAAATTACTTAAAAAATATGATATTGTGTTATTAGAAAGTGGTTTTGATACTATTGAAAATATTAAAGAGGGCAATAAATATGATTTAATTTTATTAGATGATATGATGCCTAAAATGCGTGGTACCGAAACATTACAAAAATTAAAAGAAATAGATGGATTTGATATACCAACTATTGCTTTAACAGCCAATGCTTTATCAGGAATGAAAGAAGCATATATGAAAGCAGGTTTTAGTGATTATTTAGCAAAACCAATTGTTAAAGAAGAACTAATTGAAATATTAAAAAAATATTTAAAACATAGTAATAAAGAACAAAAAGAATTAAAAGAAATATTTGAATCTAAAGTTGAAACAGAATTAAAAGAAGAAATACCTGTCATGGAATCTAAAAAAAGAACTAAAAAACGAGTTTTAGTAGTAGATGATAATAAATTAAATTTAAAAGTCGCAACTAATTTCTTAAAACCATATAACTTAGATGTTGTAACTGCTGAAAGTGGTAAAGAGGCTCTTGATATATGCAAAGAAGATTTAGATTTTGATATCATTTTTATGGATGATATGATGCCTGATATGAATGGAACTGAAACATTTAATAGATTAAAACAGTTACATAACTTCAATATCCCGGTAGTATCTTTAACCGCTAATGCTCTTGACGGAATGAAAGAAAAATATTTAAAGGCAGGATTTAATGATTATTTATCTAAACCAATAGATAAGAAAGAATTAGATAGAGTAATTAATACTTATATTACTTTTACCGTTTCAGATGATGAAAAAGAAGAAGAAAGTAATAATGAAGAAAAAATAGTAAATAATATTGATTACTTAAAAAATAATGGTATTGATGTTGATAGTGGACTAGAATTACTAGGGGATATTCAGACATATAATGAAACAATGGGAGAGTTTTTCAATGAACTTGGTAATAAACTTACAAAGTTAAAAGAAAATAAAGAAAATTTAAGTGAATATGCTGTATATGCACATGCTATCAAAAGTGATAGTAAATATCTTGGATTTAAAAAATTATCAGAAATTGCTTTAGAACATGAACTTAAAGCCAAGGATAACAATCAAATATTTATAAATGAACATTATAAAGAATTAATTAATGAAGCTGTAAATATCGCAACCATTATTAAGGAATACTTAGGAAAATAGGATTTAATCCTGTTTTTTCTATATAATCCTGTTTTTTCTATATAATATTTTGACAAATATATACAATACTGTTATAATTTTCTTATATGAGGATGTGAAAATTTATGAAAATAAATAGTGTTAAATTAGTAATAAGTGCTGTAAGAAGAAGTCAATATCCTACTGATGAGAAACCAGAATTTTTACTTGTTGGAAAATCAAATGTAGGTAAAAGTAGTTTTATAAATACTATTATTGGACGAAAAAATTATGCTAGAACATCAGCAAATCCTGGAAAAACACAAACAATTAATTTTTATTTAGTTAATGATCAATTTTATTTAGTTGATGCTCCAGGATACGGATTTGCTAATTTAAGTAAACAAAAAAGAAAAAAATTTGGACTTATGATGGAAGATTATTTAATAAATAGACCTAATTTAAAACAAGTATTTATGTTAATTGATTTTAGACATAAACCAAGTAGTGATGATTTAATGATGTATAATTTCTTAAAACATTATAAAATTCCTGTTACAATTGTGGCTACTAAAACAGATAAAATAGGTATAACTTTACAACAAAAACAAAGAAGCTTAATTCTAGAAGACATTGATTTAGTTGTTGGTGATGACTTTTTAATGTTCTCAAATGTAACCAAAGATGGAAAACTTGAAGTACAAGAAAAGATTGAACGTATGATGTAATCTTTTCTTTTTTTAACCAAAAAAAGAAAATAACATACAATAATTTAGGTGATAATATGCACATAGATATTGTAGATGACTTAAACATGATAATATATTTACAAAATGATAGAATTAAAAATATTGATTTTAGTGATAAAAGTGATTTACAAGATTATTTTAAAGATTTATTTGTTAATTTAAAAAATAATTACAACATTAATATAAATGGTTATTATTATATAAATGTATATAAAGATAAATATTATGGATGTATCTTAGAAATGAAAAAAGAGGAGTTAGATTATATGGAATATTTAGATGGTCAAGTTGATATGAATATTGTTATTGATACTAATGATACCTTTTTATATGAAATGAATGATTATTTTAATATAGATAAAAGTTTAATAAATAGTGTTAATGTATATAAATATAATAATAAAATATACGTTAAATTAGTAAATAATATTTCTAATATAAAAATGGGTAAATTATTAGAATTTAGTAATATTATATATGGCGATAAATGTAAAAAGATAAGAAAAATGGGTAATTTAATAGAAATGGAGAAAATACATATTTAATTTATTAAAAATAAAATACGTAAAAATATTTTATTTTTTTTGTTTATTTGTTATAATACTATTAATAATAAGAATGAAAGAGGTTTTAATAATGGACAATAAAGATGTAGAATTTTTTAATTTTGATGATGATTTTAACTTGGATGATCTTGATTTTAAAAAAAGTGATACAAGTAGCAATACACCTATTGACACTAGTATGCAAAATAATACACAAAATCAAAATACTAGTAGTTTGAATAGTAATATAGTTGAAACAGAAAATATGCAAAATCAAAGTGTTGACAACAATTTACAATTTAATGGCTTTAATACTTTTAGTAATGAAGAAAATAATAAGGTTATAAATACTAACCCTACTCCTAATAATTCTATAAATGAAGGGATAAATAATACTGAAAGTGTTTCTAATGAAGATAGTAATAATACTAGTATCAATAATAATACTAATCAAGTTGTAGAAAATAATCAAAATATAAATAATACTGAAAACGAGTCTACTAAAAATGAAGAATTAGAAAATCCTGTTATAGAGATGATAAATAATAAAAAAACAATGAAATTAATAATTACATTGTTAGTTGTCTTATTTCTAGCCGTTATTTTAATGCCTAAAGTATTTGAACTTTTAGCTAATCTTTAATTGGCTTTAGATAATTCAATAATTAAATCAAAGTTATCATCATTTGCCATAATATTTTTATGAATTTGATTACACTTTGTACATTTATAAATTATTTTATAAGTGTTTTTAAATTTTTCAATCCCAATAGGTTTTAATAAACCTAAACATTTATTTTGTCTATCCCCTGGCATAATATCAACATGCTTAGAATATAGACAATGATTACAATGGTCTCTTGCTGTATATTTAAGTTTTGATATTGTATTTCCACAATTTTCACATATAAATTCTTCATCAATCATATTAAATCTTTTCATAAGTACCACCGTCTTTTATTATAACAAATAATTGACATAAAAGGTACTATCTAAAAGAAATAATAAATGTTATAATGTATATGGATGTGATTTTATGGAGTATAAGGTAATATTAAATGATTTTGAAGGTCCACTTGATTTACTTTTACATTTGATTAAACAATCAAATATTAGTATATACGATATAAGTATAGATCAAATTACAAAGCAATATATGGATTATATAAATAAGATGGAAGAACTTAATTTAACAGTAGCAAGTGAATATTTAATAATGGCAGCAGAACTTATTGAAATAAAATCAAGCAGTTTACTTCCAAAGCAAGAAACACATGAAGATGAATATGAAGAAGATAGACGTGAAAAATTAATATCAAGATTAATTGAATATGAGCAATATAAAAATATTACTAAATCATTAAAAGACCTTGAAACATCAAGAAAAGATATATATACTAAATTACCTAGTGAACTAACAGAATTTAATGTTACTGAAGAAAAAAAAATAGAACCACTTGATTTAAGTTTATTATTAGATGCATTTAATAACTTTTTACAACGAAAAGAAGATGAAAAACCTTTAAATACTAAAATAACTAATAAAGAATATTCTGTCGATGTTAGAAGTCATGAAATATTTTCTCTTTTAAAAGAGAAAAAAAGAATGAATTTTTATGATTTATTTAATAATAGTAGTAGAGATTATATTGTTGTAACTTTTTTATCAATACTTGATTTAGCCAAAAAGCAAAAAATTAAATTAATACAAGATAATAATTTTAATAATATTGTTTTATCAATTAAGGAGGATGAATAATATGAACTTAATGGCTGTATTAGAAGGACTTCTATTTATCGTTGGTGATGAAGGATTATCAATTGATAAAATACAAGAATTATTACAAACAAGTGAGGAAGAAACAAAACAAATACTTAAGGATTTAGTAGTTGAATATTCTAAACCAGAGCGTGGTATTAAATTAGAAATACTAGGCAATTGTTTTAAACTTACAACTAAAAAAGAACATAAAGAATATTATCAAAGATTATGTGAAAGTGAAAAAGAAGAAGGTTTAAGCCAGTCATCACTTGAAACGCTTGCTATTATCGCATATAATCAACCAATTACAAGAGGTGAAGTTGATCAAGCAAGAGGTGTTGCAAGTAGCCATATTATGCGTAGACTTCTTTTAAAGGAATTAATTGCTGTAGTTGGAAAGTCGGATTTGCCTGGTAAACCTAATTTATATGGAACGACAGATAAATTCTTAGATTACTTTGGACTTTCAGATATAAAGGATTTACCAGAATTAACTAAGAAACCAATTAATAAACAAGAAGATGAAAAGAATTTATTTGAGTCTAAATATACTGAGGCAGAAAAATAAAAGATATTTTCTGTCTTTTAAATAAGGTGGTGATATTTTGCTAGCAGTTGTGTTATCAGGAGGAGGGGCCAAAGGTGCTTATCAAATTGGTGTTTGGCGTGCTCTTCGTAAATTAAATATAAAATATGATATTATAACAGGAACATCAGTAGGTGCTTTAAATGGTGCTATGATGGTAACTGGTGATTATAAAAGAGCATATAAGATTTGGAAAAATCTTAATTATGATAAAATATTAGATAACAGTAATTTTAATAATGAACATGATATTATTAAGTATTACGCTAAAAGTTTTATTAAGACGGGTGGTGCAAGTATATCATCTTTAGAATCTTTAGTAGAAGAGGCTGTAGATGAAAAGAAGTTTTATAAATCAAAAATAAATTTTGGACTAATTACAGTTAATCTATCTAAATTTGAATCTAAAGCCATAATAAAGAAAGATATAGAAAAAGAGTATCTAAAAAAATATATTATCGCATCTGCTACTTGTTATCCTTTCTTTAAAAAGAAAATGATAGATGATAATAATTATATTGATGGAGGCTTTTTCGATAATTTACCTATTAATTTAGCCATTTCTTTAGGTGCTACTGATATTATTGCTATTGATTTAAAAGCCGTTGGTATAAAACAAAGAGTAAAGAATAAAAATGTTAATATTAAATATATATCACCAAGAAATGAAACAGGATCTTTTCTAGCCTTTGAAAGTACAGGAACAAGAAAAAATATCCAATTAGGATATAATGATACAATGAAATCTTTTTATAAATTAGATGGTGACAAATATACATTTAAACTTGGTCAATTAGAAAAAAATTATCATAAATATTTTAACAAATTTATAAATATTATAAAAGAATTGTATAATGATGATTATTTAAATAAACTTTTTAAATTTAATAATGATAAAAAAGATTATAATGAACATGATATCTTTGTATCTTTTAATCATTTAATTGAACAGTTAGGTGAGTTATTAAAAATCAATCCTGTTCCTATTTATAGAATAAGAGATTACAATAAATTATTAAAAAAAGAAATAGTCAATATTACTTCTTTAAATAAGCATGATGGTGTTAAAAAAATTATAAATATGGTTCATAGTGAGCAAGTACTTAAGTATATCTATGAATTATTAAATGATAACGTTTTAAATAATAAAAAACGAATTATGAATTATGATTTATTATATAGCAAGGAAATCTTCATGGCTGTATACTTGTATGTTATAAAATAAAATGTTATAATCAAATGGTATGAAGGTGATTTACATGGAAAAAAAGACAATATTAACAGGGCTTAGACCAACAGGTAATTTACATTTGGGCCATTATTTTGGTGCTTTAACTAATTGGGTAAAATTACAAGATACTTACAATTCCTATTTTGAAATTGCTGATGTCCAAGCCTTAACAGATAACTTTAATAATCCAGCCAAGGTAAGAAAAAATGTTAGAGAAACAACTATTGATTTATTATCAGTAGGTATTGATCCAAATAAGGCAACTATTTTCGTTCAATCTATGATACCTGAAATTGCTGAACTTACTGTTTATTTTTCTAATCTTGTTACTATTGCACGATTATATAGAAATCCGACTGTAAAAAACGAAGCAAAGCAAAAAAAGGAATTATTTGGTGAAAATGAGTTAAATATTACATATGGTTTCTTAGGCTATCCTGTAAGTCAAGCAGCCGATATCGCAACCTTTTCAGGACAATTAGTACCTGTTGGTGAAGATCAATTACCACTTATTGAACAAACAAGAGAAATTATTCATAAATTTAATAATATATATGGAGAAACCCTTATCGAACCAGAACATTTACTTAGTAGTAATGCCCGTATAAAAGGTTTAGATGGTAATGAAAAAATGGGTAAAAGTTTAGGAAATGCTATTTTTCTATGTGATTCTAAAGAAACTATTACTGAAAAAATAATGGGGGCTGTTACAGATAAAAATAAAATAAAAAAAGATGATCCAGCCAATCCTGATGTATGTATGGTTTACTATTATCATAATTTGGTTAACAAAGATAATGTAAATACTGTGTGTAATGAATGTAAAAAGGGACAAAGAGGATGTGTCAATTGTAAAAAAGAATTAATAAATGCCATGATGGAATTTTTAAAACCAATTCAGGAAAAACGTAAATTTTATGAAGAACATCCTGAAATTGTAGATGAAGTATTAATTAAAGGCACTGAAAATGCTAAAAAGATCGCAAGTCAAAATATGGAGAAAATAAAATCAGCACTTATGATTGACTATTTTAAATAATAAATGAGGTGAATTAAATTGAAAAAATTTATTACCTACTTATGTGTACTTTCACTTGCATTAGTAGGATGTAAAAATAAAAATAATTCAGAAACATTAAAATGTTCTATGGAGAAAGAAGAAGCTAGTAATAATATTGTTCAAACATTAGAAGCAAGTTTTGAACAGGATAAAGTAATATCAATAAATATGAAGATACAAACACTATTAAATGAAAAGTATGTACCATATATAGATTCTTTTGTTACACAGATGGAAGAACAATTTAGCAATTATAAAGATAAAAAAGGTATTACAAGCAATGTATATCAAGATGAATCATCTGTTACTATTTCTATATCTTTTAATATTAATAATTTAGATGAAGAAACTAAAAATGAATTAGGCTTTATTGATACCAATGATACATATGAAAATGCCAAAAAATCATTAGAAAAAAGTGGATATACTTGTAAATAAAAATAACTTTGACTAGTTCAAAGTTATTTTCTGTCTGAGCTTATATGATTAAATAATATACCAATATTGATTAAACCAGCTAAGCCGACAATAATATATACAATTCTACTCATTAAGGTATATGTACCAAAAAGAGTTGCTACTAAATCAATATTAAAAAAACCAATTAAACCCCAGTTAACAGCACCAATAATAGTAAAAACAAGTGCTATTTTTTGTAAACTTTCCATATATTGCTCCTTTCTTACTAGTATTATTATCAAAAAAAGATATTTTTATACATAACTATATAAAAAAAATAATATACTTAAATGAAATTAATTGTTGAGGTGAAAATATGAAAAAATTAGTTTTATTTAGTTTTATCTTATTTAGTTGCTTTTTGATAACAGGATGTAAAAAATATGGAGAAAAAGATGTTATAAAAGAACTCAAAAAGAGTATTGAAAAATCAAATGGTTATAATATAAAAGGAGAACTTGAAATAATAAATAATGAAGATAGCTATTTATATGATGTTGAAGTATCATATAAAAAGAAAGAACAATTTAGAGTTGATTTAAAAAATAAAGTAAATAATCATGAACAAATTATATTAAGAAACAGTGAAGGTGTTTATGTACTTACACCATCATTAAATAAAAGTTTTAAATTTCAAAGTGAATGGCCATATAATAATTCTCAGAGTTATCTATTACAAACAATTATAAAAGATATTGAAAATGATAAAGAATATCAATTTAAAGAAAGTGAAGATGGATATATAATAACAACTAAAGTTAATTATTCAAACAATAAAGATTTAGTTAAACAAAATATTTATATTAATAAAAATATTCAAATTACTGAAGTACATGTTGTAGACAATAATGATCAAGTAAAAATGAAAATGAAATTTAATTCTATCGATATGAAAGCAACTTATAATGATAATTATTTTGATTTAAAAGAAAATATGGCATCATCAGATTTTACTACTGAAAAAGCAACAAGTAAAATAAATGATATTATTTATCCAATGTATTTACCTACAAATACACATTTATCTAGTCAAGATACTGTTTCTACAACAAGTGGAGAAAGAATTATTTTAACATTTGATGGTGAAAAACCATTTATGTTAGTACAAGAAACAGCTAGTATAGAAGATGAATTAACTACTATCCCAATGTATGGTGAGCCAGAACTATTAATAGATACAGTTGCTGCAATATCTGATTCATCTATTACATGGGTAAGTAATGGGATTGAATATTATGTTGTATCAGATGCCTTAGAAAAAGATGAATTAATAAGTGTTGCCAAATCAATTAGTGTTATGCCAGTTGGTAAATAAAAATAAAACGTTAATGATTGCTATTCGTTAACGTTTTTTTTGCGTAATAAAAATGATTATTATATTGATAAATATTTATCAACAAAATTAATATGGATTATGAAAGACAAAATAGTTATAAATTTTAATTAATTTAGAGGAAATTTAACATTTTTATAATATATGTAATAGTAAAGGAGTAAAAAATTATAAGTAAATATGAAAAATAAGACATTTTGGCTTAATATAGAACAAATGGTTGAACTATTTAGTAGAGATTATAGAACAATTAGAAATGCTTTACATGAAGGACTAAATAATTTAGTGGTTATCGCAAAATTTGCGAATACCACTATCAATGATAATTGTTAGGAATTATGAGTAATCAAAAATTCGATGTATATTATAAATTTTAATTAGATTAGAGGGATTTTAACATTTTTATAATATATGTAATAGTGAAGAAGTTAAAAAATGAAAAACGAAATTATATTGTCTGAAAACCAAAATGTTAAATTAGAAGTAAATATAAAAGAAGAGACAGTTTGGCTAAATACTGAACAGATAGCGCAATTATTTGATAGAAATTCAAAAACAATTAGAAAACATATTAATAATGCTTTAGAAGAAGAATTAGATAGTTCAACTGTCGCAAAATTTGCAACAGTTCAAAAAGAGGGAAATAGAGATGTAATGCGTAATATTGATTATTATAATTTAGATATGATAATTAGTGTTGGTTATCCTGTTAAAAGCAAAAATGGTATTATCTTTAGAAGATGAGCAAATCAAGTTTTGAAAGATTATTTAATTAAAGGTTATTCTGTTAATCAAAAGAGATTAGAATATTTAGAAAAAACAATAAAACTCATTGATATAGCAGGAAGAATTGACTAAAAACTAAATGGAAATGAGGCACAAGAAATAATAAAAATAATTAATAATTATTCAAATGCTTTAAATTTGTTGGATGATAATGATTATAGAAAAGTTTTAATCCAAAAGAGAAGATAGTAAAGGAGTTAAGAAATGAAAAACGAAATTATATTGTTTGAAAACCAAAATGTTAAATTAGAAGTAAATATGAAGGATGAGACAGTATGGCTAAATACTGAACAGATAGCGCAATTATTTGATAGAGATTCAAAAACAATTAGAAAACATATTAATAATACATTACAAGAAGAATGCGATAATTCAGTTGTCGCAAAATTTGCGACAACTGCAAAAGATGGTAAAACTTATCAGGTAGATTATTATAATTTAGATATGATAATTAGTGTTGGTTATCGCGTTAAGAGCAAAAATGGTATTATCTTTAGAAGATGGGCAAATCAAGCTTTGAAAGATTATTTAATTAAAGGTTATTCTGTTAATCAAAAGAGATTAGAATATTTAGAAAAAACAATAAAACTCATTGATATAGCAGGAAGAATTGACCAAAAACTAAATGGAGATGAAGCACAAGAAATAATAAAAGTAATTAATAATTATTCAAATGCTTTAAATCTATTAGATGATTATGATCATGGAAAAGTTGTTAAACCAAAAGGAACAAATAGTGATAACAAAATAAATTATAAGAACTGTATGAATATAATTAATCAATTAAGGTGGAAGAGTGATAGCAGTCTATTTGCACTAGAGAGAGATAAAGGCCTAGAATCAATTATTGAAAATATTTATGCATCATTTAATGGACAAGATGTATATCCTAGTATAGAAGAAAAGGCATCTAACTTCTTATATCTAATAACAAAGAATCATACATTTATAGATGGTAATAAAAGAATAGCGGCAACTTTATTTATATATTTTTTAGAATTTTATAATATTTTATATAAAAATGGTAAACAAGTTATTGATAATAATACATTAGTAGCAATTACTCTATTAATTGCTGGATCTAATCCAAAAGAAAAAGATATACTAATAGATTTAGTAATGAATTTTTTAAATGATTAGTAAATAACCGAGGAGATAAATTTAAAATTATTTTGATTAATAAAATGAAAATTTTTCAAGTAATATAGTATTTTTTCTTAAACTATGCTATAATTAGTCAAGGTGATAGACATGGAAGAAAAGAAAAATACAAAGAAAACAAATAATAGTACTAATAAAAAAACTAAAACAACAACTACTAATAAAAAGAGTAGTACTCAAGCAAGTACAAAGAAAACTACTACAAAAAAGGCATCTGGAACTAGTAAAGCTAGTACAAAAACTACAACTACAAAAAAGAAAGTTACTATGCCAAAAGAAGAGGTAAAAGTAGTAGAAACAAAGAAAAAAGAAACTACTCCTGTTTCAAAGAAAAAAGATGAAAAAAGAATAAATAAAGAAATTAATAAGAGTGTAAAAATGATGGATACATCATCAGATAGTACAGATGAAATTCGTAAGTTATTAATTATTATTGGTGCTGTTTGTGCTGTTATGCTTGCTTTTTATTTTATTACAGAAGTTGTTGTAAAGAATAAAAAGAATTCTAACAATAATAATCAAAATGATATTAAAGTAGAACCAGTAATCCAATATGAACAAATTTTAATGGGATCATTATTTAATCAAAATGAAAGTGATTATTATGTATTTGTTTATGATAAAGATGATGTTATGTTAGACTTATACAATCAATATATTTCTAGTTATAATAAATTAGATAGTCATTTAAAGGTATATAAAGTAAATTTAAGTGAAGATTTTAATAAATCATATATTGGAGAAGAAAGTCATTTATCTGGAGACAACATTAAAGATATTAAAGTAACTGGTACAACTCTTATAAGAATTAAAGATAAAGAAATAAGTTCTTCATATGAAAATAGTGAAGATATTACTAAGAAGTTAAAAGAATTAGTTGGATAAAAGTTATACTAATTCTTTTTTCTTTTATTGAAAAATATATATTAATATAGTATAATTACTATAAGATGAGGGATTGATAAAATGGATAACAATAATTCAAAAAAATTTGGTATTATATTTGTGATATTAGTTTTTTGTATCTTTGAACTTATTTCTTTTAGTTTTAAAGGAATAAAAAATGTTGTAACAAATGATTCAAAGACATTTAAAATATTATTAAGTTCGGAAAATAAAGATTTAGAAGATTTTATAAAAAATTACTTTAAAAAAGAGAAAATGAAAGTAAAAATTGATTATGCTGGAACTCTTGATATAATGGATAAAATAAATAACAAAGAAGATTATGATGCTATATGGGCATCTAATTCAATATGGCTTTATATGCTTGAGTCTACATCTAGTGTAAGCAATTCTAAATCAACATCTATTGATCCAATTGTATTTGGTGTTAAAAAGGAAAAGGCAAAACAATTAGGATTAGTTGATAAGGATATCTATACTACCGATTTATTAGAAAAAATAAAAAATAAAGAACTTAATTTTGTTATGAATTCAGCAACTAGAACAAATACAGGAGCATCTGCTTACCTTGGATTTTTAACAACACTTGCAGGTAATCCTGAAGTATTAACAGTAGATCATCTAAATGATGATAAATTAAAAAGTGATATAACAAGTTTTCTATCTGGTATTGAAAGAACATCAGGTAGTGAAGAATTTTTAGAGGAATTATTACTTGATAATAAATATGATGCCGTAGTAGCATATGAATCATCATTTATTAATCTTAATAAAACTTTAGTATCAGAGGGAAAAGATCCATTTTATTTGATATATCCTATTGATGGTGTAACAATTTCTGATTCACCACTTGCTTATGTAGCAAACGGTAATAATCATAAAGATGAATTTTTAAAATTTCAAGAATATGTTTTAAGTGATGAAGGAAAAGAAGAACTTGCTAAACTCGGAAGAAGAACTTGGTATGGTGGAATTAATGAAAAGGCTGATAGTAATATTTTCAATAAAAATTGGGGTATTGATACATCAAAATATATTGTACCTATAAAATATCCAAGTACAACTGTTATTAAAAAAGCTCTAGAATTATATCAAACAGAATTCAGAAAACCAACACATATTGTTTTTTGCCTAGATTATTCTGGTAGTATGTATGGTGATGGTAATGAACAATTAATTGATGCAATGGAATATATTTTAAATTATGATACAGCATCAACTAATATGTTACAGTTCTCATATAAAGATAAAATAAGTACAGTGTTATTTTCAACGAATATAATAGGTAATTTTACAACAAATGATGGTACAATCGTTGATAATCTTCTTAGTAAAATTAAAGATATAGAACCTTATGGATCAACTAATTTATATGGATCTTTAAATGGTGCACTTGATATATTAAAAAATGAAAGTTCTGATGATTATAATTTATCTATTATTTTAATGACTGATGGGCATGGTAATGTTGGCACATTTGATAATTTTAAAAGAAAATATGATGCAATAAATAAAGATATACCAATTTATGGTATTATGTTTGGTTCAGCAGATGACAATCAATTATTAGAAATTAGTAAGTATACAGGTGGTAAAGTATTTGATGGAAGAACTAATTTATTAGAAGCATTTAAAGAAGTAAGAGGATATAATTAATATGAAGAAGAAATATATATTTTCAGGTCTTATTGGCGGAGGATTTTTTGCTACATCATATTTATTATTAAATCTTGGTCTTGCCCCTTCTTTAATTACTTCAGTTGCTGCTCTTGGTGCAAGTTCACTTATCTTTAAAAGTGATTATGATTTAGATGATCTTGGTATTGATAATGCTAAAGAATATTTAGAGTTATTACAAGAGAGTGAAAAGAATGTTACTAAATTAAAACAAATGAAAGATAAAATTCAAAATACTGATATAAGAGGAAAAATAATTAATATTAATAAAACAACTGATAAAATAATTAAGGTTTTACACAAGAAACCAGATAAAATTAGTTCTGCCTCTAAATTTTTAAATTATTATTTACCTGTTACCATAAAAATATTAGAAAGATATGATGAAATAGAAGAACAAAAGCTAAATAGTTTATCTAGTCGTGACTTTGAAAACAAAGTTAATCAGATGATATCTAATATTGAAATTGCTTTTGATAATCAATTAAATAATTTATATAATGAAGAGTTTATTGATACTAATGCTGAAATTAAAGTATTTGAAGCAATGTTAAAATCAGATGGTTTACTAGGAGAGAGCATAAATACCAAAAAGGATGGTGATATAAATGAATAAGAGCGCTAAAGGATTAGGAATTGGAATACTAGTATTTTTAGTCCTTATTCTTGGAATAATTGGTGTTCAAAAAATATTTGTTAAGAACACTACTAAAACAACAATATATGGAGCAGTTGGTGGTGGAAAAGAAAATCTGTTAGAAGATGAAGAATTTCTTAAAATACTAAGTTCTAAATATAAATTAAACGTTGTTAATGATAATTGGAGTAATGGAAAATTAGTTAAAAATGATGTTGTAAGAGAAGATGGTAGTCATTATGATTTTATTTTCTTTTCTGATCAAAGATTTTACGATTACTACAAGACACCTGCTAATAAAGAAAATGGAGAAGCAGATAGATATAGCGTTAAAAAGGGTAGTTTAACGCTAAATACTCCTGTTGTTATATATAGTTGGGATGAAGTAACAGATGCTTTAATGAAAGAAGAAATAGTAACCGAAATAGATGGTATTTATTATATTACAGATATGGATAAGTTACTTAACTATATATTAGAAGGAAAAACATGGAAAGATATTGGTTTACCAACATTATATGGAACAATTAATATAGATTCAACTGACCCAGTAACATCAAGTCCAGGAGCTACATATTATGGCTTACTTGCCTCTGTCATGGCTGGTGGACAATTAACTGATGAAAATATAAATGATATTTTACCAAAGTTAAAAGAGTTCTATAAAAAATCAGGTTATATGAATAATACCCCTGCTGATTTATTTCAATTATATTTGAAAACAGGAATGGGTGCAAAACCTATGATTGTTGACTATGAAAAGAGTATTATTGACTTTGCCAATTCAGATCCTGATGGATATAATCAAGTAAAGGATCGAATTAGAATTCTTTATCCTGTTCCGACTATTTGGAATTCGCATTGTATAGCAACACTTACTGATTCAGGAAATACATATTATGATGTATTTGAAGATAGTGATGTTCAACAACTTGCATGGTCTAAATATGGTTTTAGAACAGGTGTAACTGGTGGAAATTATGATGTATCAAAAGTAAATGTTACAGGAATACCACAAAGTATTGCATCTACAGTATCTAGTTTAAAGATGGAATACTATAATAAAATGATAGAATATTTAGGAAATTAGGAGGAATTAAAGAATTATGGATAATAAATTAGAATTAAATATTACTGAAGATTTAGATAAAATTAAAAATGATATAGCAGGAACTACAACTGTTAGTGAAACACAAGTTGAGGAATCACTTGACTATAATAAATTAAATGATCAAGAAAAGACTGCAATCGATGAATTTGTAGAAAAAATAGATGAAAAAGATACTAATATGATTATTAGTTTTGGTGCCCCTGCACAAACTAAAATATCAAAATTCTCTGATGAAGTATTAAACAATGTAAAGACAAAAAAATTAGGCGCTGTAGGTGATTTACTTGCTGATTTAGCTGGTGAAATTAAATCATTTGATGGCGGTGTAGATATTAATATGAAACCATCATTATTTAACTCTATAAAGAAACAAATTAAGAGATTAATGGCTAGATATAGTAAAGTAGAAACAAATATTAATAAAATTGAAAGAGAACTTGAGGGACACAAAGTACAAATGATGAAAGATATAGCTATCTTTGATCAAATGTATGAAAAGAATATAGAATATTTTAAAGAATTATCTTTATACATAATTGCTGGTAATAAGAAACTTGAACAATTAAAAAATGAAGTATTACCTGCACTTCATCAAAAGGCTGAAGAAACAGGTGAGCAAAATGATGCTCAAGCATATAATGATATGATTAATATTGTTAATCGTTTTGAAAAGAAATTATATGACTTAAAGACAACAAGAATTATTTCTATTCAAATGGCACCACAAATTAGATTAATTCAAAATAATGATACTGAGTTAGTTGATAAAATTCAATCATCACTTATTAATACTATTCCACTTTGGAAAAATCAAATGATTATTGCTCTTGGACTTGCTAATGCAAATAAGGCTTTAGAAGCACAAAAGAAAGTTACTGATTTAACAAATGATATGTTAGTTAAGAATAGTGAATTATTAAAACAAGGTACTGTTAAGATTGCTAAGGAATCTGAAAGAGGTATTGTTGACTTAGAAACAGTTAAGAAAACTAATCAAGATTTAATGGATACAATTGATTCACTTATTAAAATACATGAAGAGGGATCACAAAAACGTGCTGAGGCTGAAGGTGAGTTAAATAAAATTGAAGGCGAACTTAAAGCAAAATTATTGGAATTAAAAGCATAAATGAATATACTAGCGACTTGCTAGTATATTTTTACTATTGAATGATTTTTCTAATTTTGATAATATATATATGTATTGATATCAAGGTGATTATTATGAATCAAGAAAATATAGGTAAATTTATTAGAGAAAATAGAAAAAAGATGGGGTTATCACAAGCAGAACTTGCTGAGAAATTAGGCGTGACTTATCAAGCTGTGAGTAAATGGGAAAATGGTAAAAACTTACCAGATATGCTAGTTTTAAAAGAATTAAGTGATTTATTTAACGTTAATATAGATGAAATACTAAATGGAAAAGAACAAAAAAAGAAATCAAACAAAATGTATTTAATTATTATAATATCTATATTAATAATCTTTTTATCAACAATATTAATAATAATTTTCCACAATAAAGATAATTCTTTTTCTTATAATGAAATTAAATCTAATCATAGTGACTTTAATGTATTTGGTAGCGTAGTTCAAAGTAGTGATAGAACACTTCTTGCAATTACTGATGTTGAATACAGTGGAAGTGATAACAATAATAAATATAAAAGCATTGAATGTAATTTATATGAGGCATTAGGTGATACATCTACTAAAATTAATTCTTGTGAAGAGGGAAAAAATATAACACTACAAGAATATTTAAAAGGTATTAAAATCAAAATAGATCATCGTCAAAATAATTGTACAATGTTTAAAAAAACGCAAATGTATTTAGAAATAAATGCAACAGATGATAATAATAAGGTTATTGCATATAAAATACCAATAGCTATAAGTAATGATGATTGCAATTAACAAAAAATACTAGTTTTTTAACTAGCTTTTAAATACATAAATAATAAAATTATAAGTGTAGAAATATGCATATTTTATTTATATTATAAATATTAATTAAA
>OKXB01000771.1_pt1 | contig 37001 bp, 32 predicted proteins | sample 1601731 | NCBI WGS metagenome assembly OKXB01 (sample SAMN04414077, study PRJEB24778) | human gut metagenome | material: faecal | host: Homo sapiens
GAATCGCTATCAGCGGAACAACTAGTGAAAGAAATTGCTGCCATCAGTGTGCAAACAATAAACAAACAATTTGTGAAAATTCTACCCTTTTTCATGACCTTAATTTTTTTATATGCTTAAAATTACCCTATACTCGAGAGATTATTTCCGGTTAAGACCCTCATCAAAACCTTTTCTCTCATCTTAATGTTGCAAATATAGAGACTAAAATGATATGTGTATCGTATAGTGAGATAATAAAAGTTAAAGCAATCAAAATAATCGCCGAAAATATCAAAACAAGTGGTGTGAATGTCTCAAATAGGTGGTGTAAGTGTCGTTTTAGCCCTCGAATCAGTTTCTGATATTACTGTATTTATATCTTATTTGATAGGAATAGCCTGCGTTTGTGATACGAATACACCCGCTTTTGCCCTGCCGGTTAGTAATAGTACTTATTTCTGTTCCGGTCAATCCCATTATTATGCTAAATATTACTGATAAGCTGGTTTGAATATCGGAAATCGTGCGAAAAAAATATGATAATCATTTCTTTTTACGCAAATAATCTTGCGTTGATGTTCGCAAAACGAAAATTTATTATCATCTTTGCATAGATGATTATACACAGTTATGAGGAGGGTTTACTGTTGGTTCTGAAATACTCGGGAGAAAATTATCTTAGAAATTAAAATATATATATCATTATGAATAATAGAACTTTGTTCAGGAAGTGGTCTGTCTTTCTTGCATGCTTTGCTTTTTGCGGTCAGCAGGCATTTGCAGCAGGAGGCTCCGCCAGCCCTTTGGAGATAACTGTTCTTGTAGTAGTCATTCTTTTGGCATTGTTGTTTGTCCTGGCGGCTTTTTATTTGAGAAAGATGTATGCCGGTTTTTCGAGCCAGTCCCAAAAGGCGGTAAAGGAAAAGGAGTTGCTTGCCCTGAACCAGATTGAGATTGAGCAAAAAAATAATGAGTTGGAAGCTGCTAAGAAGAAGTTGGAGGAGCAGAAGGAGGCTATCGAGTCCAAAGCGGCAGAACTCGAATCTGAGAGAAATGAACTGGAATCTCAATATAATGTATTGTCAACAGCGAATAAAGAGCTGGTTCAGAAACTTTCCACGCAGGAGACGATGATCTCTACGCTGAACAGCAATAAAAAAGACCTGGAGCAGTTGCTCGTCACCAAGATCAAGGAGAGTGATGCCATGCAGCGGGAGGTTGCCGACAGGCTTTCGGAAGCCGAGTCCCGTTTGAAGGATGCCGAAATGATCCACGATAACTTCTTTATCGAGACAATCCACGAAATGCGTACGCCTCTTTCACTGGTGCTCGGTTCATTGGCATTGGTGGTACAGAATAAGGATGAAGAAAAAGATATGTCCACCCAATTACTTTCGGCTTATCGTAATACACTTGCTTTGCAGGACCTTGCCGATCAGTTGATCGGAACCCGCCGGGCAAACGATGTCGCCAATTATCTGCGCATCGCCCGTTACGACCTGGTGGAAATATCCCGGCAGATATGCGACCTGTTTGTAGACTGGGTTGCGATGAATAATGTCGATTTCCAGGTCAATACCCAGACGGCTAAGTTATGGATCTGGCTCGACCGCCGTAAAATGGAATATGCTTTACGTACATTATTATCTAATGCATTTAAGAATACATTTGTTTATGGCAAAGTCACGCTGGATATTTCAGTCGTCAGGAAAGACGGGAAAGCATATTGCTCTCTGTCCGTGCAGGATGAAGGACTGGATGAGAATGAAAGTGCTCGCCGCGGTTTGAAGCAGGTGCACGATATGGTGGATGACATCGGCGGATTTTATAGCAACGAAACGACTTCGTCGGGCACTGTCTATACATTATTAATACCGTTAGGCAAACAACACCTGATGGAACGCCGGGTGGAATTTGTAGAACCCGAAGCTGACCTGGTGAGATTGAACGACCGTCAGAAGGAAGATATTGCCGAATTTATTCAGGTTGTCCCGCAGAAAAAGCTCACCGGCAAGAAAATCCTTGTCATCGACGACAGCGACCAGATCCGTTGGTTCCTGAAACATGTCTTTACTAAGGAATATGAGATTCTCGAAGCTCGTAATGGGGAGGAGGGAATACAAGTTGCCTTTGCTAACAATCCGGACCTGATCCTTTGCGACGTGATGATGCCTGTGAAAGACGGTTTTCAAACCTGCAAGGAGTTGAAGGCCGATCCGCGCACTTCGCAGACACCGGTTGTCATGCTGACGGCGAAGGTGGAGAGCGAAGACATCATTGTCGGTCTCGAAGCCGGGGCGGACGATTATATCACCAAACCGTTCGATGTGGAGATTCTTCGCAGCAAACTGAACAACCTGGTGAAACGCCGCGAACAATTGAAGCAATTCTTCACCAAGTCGCTGGCAGGAACAAGCGCACCGAATACGGATGAAAGCGATTCCGGCATACCGAGCAATCCGTTTATGGACCTGGTTGTTAAAAATATCGAGATGCATCTTGACGATTCCACCTTTGAGGCAAAGGTGCTCGCAGACTCATTAAACATGAGTCTGCCGACATTGTATCGTAAAATTAAGCAATTCTCTGATTGCAGTATCCTGGAACTGACCCGTACGATTCGTCTGAAAAAGGCCGCCGAATTAATCCAGACGCAGCAGTATTCGGTGCAGGAAGTCGCAGAAATGGTCGGTTTCAACGACACGGCCACCTTCCGCAAACGTTTCACGGAACAATATGGAACGACGCCTTCGCAATACGGGCAGCCGTAAGATCAGTATATAGTTATATTTACCTGAAAACCCGTTTTAAATGAGCACAAACTTCGTTTAAAACGGGTTTTCTCTCGTTTAAAACGAGATTTTTTGCATCATCGACCTTTGGAAGATGAATGTGTCGGTATTATTTTTTACCGTTTATAGCTTCCAACAAGAATTTGCCTGGTTTGAATTTTACGGTTGTTCTGGCCTTGATCCGTACCGGAGTGCCGGTCTTTGGATTACGTGCCATCCGGCTACTCTGCGGTCTGGGAATCAACGTTCCGAAGCCAATAAGGGCTATTTCTTCATTTTGGGACATTTTTTCAGTCACGATCTCCATATAGGATTCCAGGACTTTTTTTGCTTTTTGTTTGCTCAATCCGGACTTTTCAGCTAAAGCCTCAATGAGTTCTGCTCTGTTCATGGGTATTTATTTTAATGATTAATAATTCTGCAAAGCTAATGAAAACAAACTGTATAATAGAATGGTTACGGCAAAAAATATAGATGTTTTTGACAAAATGATATTTAATGTGTCTTGTAGGTGGATTGTACGGAATGTAGCACGATATTGATTGTTTGCAGGCGATTGTAATAAGGTTATGTGTATCCGATGTGCTCTGTATATCGCGTGATAAGCGTCATAATATTCCATGTTAGTTGTGATTCTTGTTATAATGCTCGTTTAGGTGTCTTTTTTGTATGAATTTTGATAGTTGACTGCGGGTGAATATTTCTGTGCTTCCGGAAGGAAAATATGTTCCATAACACGTAATATAGCGCTTGAAAAATTCAAAAAACGGGATTATTCTTCTTTAATTAACAAAAATTTGCTTTAAAACGAAATGAAATTTTGCTGCAGTCAAATTTTATTTCGTTTTAAACGGATTTGAAATTCGTTTTAAATGAACTTTTTTTTGTTTGCAGAGAGTTGAAAAGTTAGTTGTTATCGGATGTTGTGTTAATAAATGTGTATTTTGTTTTTCTAAAAGGGAGAGATATGGCAATTTGAATGTTACTGAATTTGCTATATCTTTATCATAAAGTTGGAAAATGCGCTTTTGTTGCTGCAAAATGCTATTAAAGTCGTTGGATAATACCGAACCTATCTGTATTTACATTGGCATATTCCTTCATTATTCTTATCTTTGTATTGGTACTTAAAAACGACGGAAATATGGAAACAATGCCGATCAGAAAACTCCCGGTAGGGATACAGGATTTTACAAAATTGCGTGAAGAAAATTTTTTGTATGTTGATAAAACGGCTTTGGTCTATCGAATGGCTGTTTCCGGAAATCCTATATTCCTGAGCCGCCCGCGCCGTTTTGGCAAAAGCCTGCTGCTTTCGACGCTCGAAGCTTATTTCCTCGGACGAAAAGAGGTCTTCAAGGGACTCGCTATCGAGCAGTTGGAAAAGGATTGGAAAGTATATCCGGTGCTTCATCTGAGTCTGAATGCCCAGTATTACGAGGATAAACGGAGTCTCGAACAAGTGTTTGAAGTTCATTTTATTGAATGGGAAAAGCAATACGGTAAAACAGATAAAGAAGTGGGCTATGCCGGACGTTTCATGCAAATCATTCGTCAAGCCTGTGAGAAAACAGGGGAGAAAGTGGTTGTCCTGATCGACGAATACGATAAACCGCTCTTGCGTACATTATTTAATGATGATCTACAAGACGTTTACCGTGAAATGCTGACCGGCTTCTATACCGTACTGAAAGATGCCGACCGCTATCTGCGTTTTGTGTTTATCACCGGTGTAACGAAGTTCTCACAGTTGGGAGTCTTCAGTAACCTGAACCAACTGATGGATATTAGCATGAATCCCGACTATGCAACCGTTTGCGGTATGACAAAAGACGAGATCGAACGCGATTTCCAACCCGAACTGGCTGCGCTTGCCGCCATGAATAAACAGACTTACGAACAGACGGTAAACGAATTGGCAAAACGTTACGACGGTTATCATTTTTCGGAGTTCCAGACAGAAGGAGTCTTTAATCCGTTCAGTGTGCTGAATGCATTGATCCAACGACGTTTCAGCAGTTACTGGTTTTCCACCGGTACGCCTACCATGTTGGTCGAAATGCTGACAAAGACAGATTATGACCTTCGGAAACTGGATGGCATAGAAGTACCTGCTGCTGCACTGACCGATTACCGGATGGATTTTCATAACCCGGTACCGATCATTTACCAGAGTGGGTACCTGACGATTAAGGAGTACGACCAGGAGTTTAATTTTTATCGTCTGGGTTATCCGAATGCCGAGGTAGAATATGGATGGTTGAATTTCATCACTCCCTATTATACATCGATGTCGGAAGCAAATGCACCGTTTTATATTGGCAAATTCAGCCGTGAGTTGCGTGAAGGTGATGTCGACAGTTTTATGGAACGCCTTCGCGCCTTCTTTGCCGGTATGCCCTACGAACTGAACGACAAGACGGAACGTCATTATCAGGTGATTTTCTATATTGTCTTTAAGCTATTGGGGCAATATGTCGATGTCGAAGTGCGCAGTGCCCGTGGTCGTGCCGATGCCGTCGTAAAAACAACAGATTATATCTATGTATTCGAATTCAAACTGAACGGTTCGGTAGACGAAGCCCTCCGTCAGATCGACGACAGAGGCTATCTGATCCCTTACGCAGCCGATGGTCGTCAGTTAGTCAAAGTAGGCGCCTCCTTTAACAAAGAAGATCGTAATATCGGTGAATGGAAAGCCGTTGACGGTTGACGGTTGACAGTTAACAGATGACAGTTGATAACTTCAGAAATGAAACAAAAAATCAGCAAAGCTTTCCGGAAAGGCGAAACATTGCTGATTTATATAGTTCTGGATTATAATTCGTTTATCTCTTCTATGGACAGACCGGTACATTGGGCTATCGTTTCGATGCAGATTCCCTGCTTTTTAAAATTGGTTGCAATCAGACGTTGTCCTTCTGCAAGACCTTCTGCTTTCCCTTCTGCAAGACCTTCCGCTTTCCCTTCTGCTTTCCCTTCGATCCAGCCGGTTTTGATCACGCTGCGCTGATAACGCAGTGCTTCCATATCTGCATAATATTGTCGCCGGTCTTTCTCATTTAATTGGTCTATGCGCAGGCGTTCGCGAGCTTCCTGTAAGCCATAAGCCGTGCTGTTCTGGTCGATCTCGCCTGTTTTCAGGAAAGCGATCCATTCATCGAGCGGGGTTTTGGCCTGCTGGTTGAAACCGTCCACGCGTAATACGTAATATTCAGGAAAGATATCACCGGCTTCGTGGCGGACAAACTGCTCTTTCTGCCGGACAGAGAGTTGAAGAACGTCATTGTAATGGATACCTTTAAAGGTTGTTTTTCCATGATAGACATAATCTTTTCCCTGGCCTAACTCAAAATAAACGATGTTGATCGAATATACTTTACGAATAATACCATATTCCTGTCCTTCGTTGATATAATCGGTGATGGCCTTGGACGCTCCGTAGAGCATACGGTGGAAATAATCCAGTTCGCGGTTGTTCTGAACTTCAATGATGATAAGTTCGCCTTTGCTGTCTTCAGCAAGCATGTCCACGCGGTTGAACTTATCCTCTGAGGTTTCTTTATTGCCTTCGCTTTCCAGCATTTTGACAATACGTATCTCTTGCCCCAGTAAAGTGGACAAAAAACCTTCCAGCACAACAAAGTTTGACTTATTACGCAAAAGGCGCTTGACGGCCCAATCAAAATGAACCAATGCAGAATGATTTTTCATAGTTATTCTTATTTTATATGTTACTTAGGCAAAGATAAGTGATTTTCTCATGCCAGAGTCCTCTTTCTCATTTAAAATCAATTTATTTCCGCGGCTGCTCAAAAAAGCTCCTTCTTCCACCCTCAAAAGAGATTTTTACCCCTTTTTTGAGAGTATTACAATTGTGCTAAAAAGCCTCAAAAGACCCGTTGAAAAACATTTAGAGTTTTACCGCTGATAATTGAGACTGATACCTATTTAGAGTTTTTTACGACCGCCATACCTTTGCAATGTCATCGAGAAACAAATTATCGTATAGGGTAAAATGATAATCCTCTTATGGCTAAAACTAGTATTTATTAAACGTATTTATATAACTTCAAAATTTAAAGAATATGAAACTAAGAAATTTATTATTCGGTACAATGATCGCTTGTGCGTTCGTTGCTTGTTCAAACGATGACGATCCTACACCAGACAAAGGGCAACCGGAAGGAACTGCTAAAACAGTTTTGGAAATTCGTTCTAATGCAGCGCTTGAAACAAAAGCTGGTGCTGATGAGGAAATTAATGCATTGACAATGGTGGTTTTCAATGGTGACAATGTGGAGGCTGTCTCTGGTACTGCAGGGAAAGCTAAAGTATCTGTAAAGCAAGAAGGTATTTCTGCAGGTGTAAAATCAGTGATCGTTTTGGCGAACTATACAGGAGCAGATATTACAACTGCTGATACTAAAGCTACTGTTTTTGGTAAATATGTTAATTTTGTTGCGGCTAATGCAATAGCAGAGACTGATGGACATTTAACAATGAATAGTCAGTTATATTCTAATATTAATGTCATAGCAGATGCATACAACTTATTTGGTTATGATGAAGCTCCAGATTCAGATAATACTTATAACCTTATTGCAGGAGGAGAAACAGGCGGTGTGAAATTATATCGCAATGTTGCAAAAATTGTATTGAATAAGGTTGCTCTTACAGAAAAGTTGAAAGCAGATCAGAATCAATATCCGAATGCACAGTTGGCCCTTACTAAAGCGTTTATCTTGAATGCTAAAGGGCAGAGCATGGCTACTGGACAAAATGGTGCTAAATGGGGAGCTACTCAGGTTGCAACAGAGCATGAGGGTTTTGCATGGTATAATGGGGTTGCTCCTGAAACTTCATGGGCACAAAATAATAAATTTGCTTATGCTACTGCGGCAACTGCAAACGCAGATTTATCTAAAGATATCTCTGGAAATTTAATTGTAACAAAAGATCAGTCTCAGACTATATCCGGTATCTCTTTTTATACCTATGAAAATTACTCATCTGAAGCAGATGTGGAAAAAGATATTAAAACGTTATTCGTTCTGCAAGGAGACTTTTCTTATACAGGATTGGTAAATAATGAGGAAAAACGAATTAATAACCCAGGTCGTTATTATACATTGGCTGTAGGTCGTACCGGTATGGCAAATGGAATCGATTTATCTAAATTGAATGACTTTGCTGGTCTTACTCGTGATGGCGTAGTTGAGAATAAAGCATTTGATGTACTTCGTAACTTACAGTATAATATTACAATTGGTATTAACAGTATTGGTTATAAGACTCCGGTAGGCGGCGGCGGTGATGACGCAGTTCTGGATGTTAAATGTCAGGTTGTTCCTTTTGGTGAAGTTGATCAAAGCGTTGAAATCTAATTAATCTAATCCGATAGATATAATACCCCCCCCGATTGTCTAACAGAGGTGATCGGGGGTATTTTTTATACTAGAATCTGTAAACTAGATGTCCTGTCTTTTTATTCTTTTTAAAAGACTCTTCAATATAGTATATATCTCTGTCAAACCTATGCAAACCTATCAAAATTAAGCATTGATAGGTTTGTCTATTAATAAAGAGAGTACCACCTATTCTGCGTATAAGCCATTCTCGATAATTTTGTATCATAGAACGAATAAGGAAATAAATATAAAGATTATATTATGAAATTAAGGGATTATTTTCTTTTAGGTATAGTGGTAAGTACTGTATTTGCCTGCTCTTCAGATGACAACGTTCCTGAAGTGCATGTATTTACTCCCGATGCTACGCTTTCGTTAACGGCGGAAGTAAACGGGGCGACGATTAAGAAATCTCTGGACGGCATGACAAAAGCAGCAGGAGCGGAGGCTATTGTGGAAGATGATATTTATACCTTGCAGGTACTTGTGTTTTCTGGTCAGGGAGATGGTGCACTTTATCAGACAGGCCATTACATGACAACGTCGGGCGAGGATAGAACCAGTGGAAAATATTTGATTCCGGATGTACCTGTCGAAAGTGGCAATGCTACAGTTTTGGTTTTGGCAAACGTGGGATCAAATAAAGATTTTTCAGGAAAAACTTTGTCAGGTGTGCTTGATGAAACTTATTCGCTTGCAGAGAATGAGACACTCACCGCGGGACTTTCTATGAGCAGCGCTTTGATGGAGACTATTATATCACCGAATAGCCACAATATTTTTGGAAATGTATCCGACTTCGACGGTCAACATGAACCGGCTGTTACCAAAGGAGGTGCTATCGAATTGGTTCGCCACACTGCACAAATCAATCTGAAATCAGTGGAAATTGCGGGTAAAGCGACATTTGAACTGGATGAAATTTTTGTGGCCAATGCAAAAGGGTATACCCATATCGCATCTTCTTCAAAAAGTCAATGGGGAGCGGTAGAAGCTATGGCTGCGTCTTTGGATGGTAAATTGTGGAGTTATGGTAATTATGCTGACGAGAAATGGAATGGAAAATATAAAACCATAGATGCTGATCAATGTAAGATAAATGAGGATTTAAAGTTTGTTCCGGCAGCGAAAACTGTCGTTTCATCCGGTAAAGCCTTGAAACCTGCTGAGAATGCCAAGTCATACGGCAAGTCTTTTTACGTATATGAAAACAAAGGAATTGAAACTCCTACTTCTCTCGGACAACGGACGTTATTGGTATTGAAGGGCACTTATACCGGAGAAAATGGCGTAGAAGAAAAAGAACGTTTTTACACTATTTCCATTAATGATCCAGAGATGGAGGGGTCAACTTCAACGGAATTGGCGGATAGTCGGAAAGGAAACACTAGTCATGATTTTATCAAACGCAATTACCGTTACAATATATCACTGAAAATAAAGAGTAGCGGTTCCGACCGTCCTTACGATCCGGCTTCGGAGGCTTGTATGGATGTAGTCATTAAGGTGGCAGATTGGTCCGTTGTAGAAATGGATGAAACTTTGGAATAAATAATAGGGTAAATAACAAGGGAAAAACTAAAAAGTATGAAAACGATATTGTATACAAAAAAGGTATTATCCTTGGTCCTGCTGACAGTAGCTATATTTACTACCGGCTGTATCAAGGACGATCTGGACGAATGTTCGAACCTGACGTTGAAGGTGGTGAACTATCAGAATGACGATGTTACGCCTTTGGGAGCCGTGAAAGATGTATCGCTTTATGTTTTTGATGAAAACAAAACATTGTTGGAGACCGTCCAACTGGATGAAGATTTTATTAAGAACCGGAAAGAAATTGTATTAAAAAACTATCCTGAAGGAAAAAAATTAACGTTGGTGGCTTATGGAAACCTGTCCGGCGGAAATCAGATTGTTAAAACCGGGACGAAAGCGGATGATCTGTATGTTTCTTTGAAAACTACCGGCGATGGACTGGCCTCGTCACCCGACTCACTCTATTATGGAAATAAGGTGGTCGAAACCTATGGAGCAGGTGGCTATGCCGGCGGAAACCAGGAAATTGTCATTCAGCCGCGAACAGGTACTATAACCATGCTGACGGTGAATCTGTCTAAAGCCCCCCTCTATCGTAGTATGTTGAAAGCGGGTACTGAAGAAACATTCCAGTTCCAGGTGGACAATACGGTGGAAAGCCTGAATTACAATGGCGAAGAAACGGGTGATGCAGTCTATTACCAACCCGCCGGCCAGCTGGAAAATCAGGAATGGGTTACTCCTGACAAGACAAATATGTATGATAATAAAAATCTGCTGGGTTCGATCTATTGTAATGGTAAATTGTTGCAGAAAGTAGAAAAAGGAACGTACCAGGATGGCACGGAAGGTCCTATTATTATTAAGGCACAGCAAAATACTGTTGTTCAATTGGAATGGGGCGAAGATGGAGCTTTCCTGGGGGCTAAAATTAAAGTGACTCCGTGGGGAGTAGTTGATGATAATATTGATTGGTAATAAGTCAAACTAAGATAATATGAAACTAAAAAATATATTTATCTCCGTCCTGGCAGTTCTTGTGTGTTCTGCCTGCTCCGAAGATGATAATTCATCTAAGAAGGATAAAGCAGACGCAACATTAAGTGTCACAGTAAAAACTGTGGGGACGGCTAAAACAAAGGCTTTTCATCCGAACGATGAAAACGAATTGGATGGCGAAGCTAAGGTAAACAGCTTGGCAGTGCTGATTTTTGATGAGAATGGTGCTGAATTGCTGGGTTACGGATGGTTGAATACAACTGGTTCCGAAGGGGAGGCTACTATTCCGAATGTGGAGACGAAAGCTGTAAAATCACGGATTGTGATCGTTTCGAATGTGGCGGAAAATACTCTCTCGAATGTCGCCAGCTATGCAGATTTTGAATCGCGCCTGGCGCAACTTTCTGATCAGTCGCAAAATAACCTGATGATGAGTAGTCCTGTTATTACAACAAATTCGACTTTGCTTGTGGGGGATAACTATTTGGGCTATCAATCTATGGGGACAGAAAATATAAATGGCATCGATTCACCGGTAGAAATTACTCGTCTGGCTTCCCGTATAGATTTGGTAAGTCTTAAAACAAGTTTCACGAAAGAAGAATTGATGAACCGTACTGTTCGGATAGATGAGGTTACTATCGTAAACCAAAGTACTGCATCCCGTTATTTTAGTACAACTTATTGGGGAGCAGTTATGGCCAAAGGATATTTGGCAAACAGTCCGGCTGAAGCTATCAACCGCAATATATCAAACGGTTCTCCTATTAATGATACTCCTTATGTACATTATGTAATGGAGAATGATGCGTCGGAAAATGCTACGCAGATCGTTGTGAAAGCAACATTGCTGGAAACAGATGATTATGAGGCGGAAGTGAAAATATTCACCGCTGATATCAATAAGGACGGTTCACTGAAAGGGTATGATCACAATTATATTAAGCGTAACTATGTATACCGTCTGAATATCAATTTTGGTGATAATAGTTTCGATGGCGACCATAAGAAACCCGATGAACCGGATCCAACACCTCCTGAAGAACCGGATCCAACACCTCCGGATCCACCAACACCAACCGAAGGAACTCTGGATGTACAGGTCGAAGTAGTAAGTTGGGGACCTGTGTCGCAAGACGTTGAAATCTAATTAGGGTAAAATAGTAAAGAGAAAACAATTAAAAAATTATAGTTATGAAACTAAGAAATTTATTTTTAGCATCTTTGGCTATCTGTGCGATGACTTCCTGCTCCAAGGATGAGGATGGTCCTTCTGGTCCTCAGGAAATGGATGCGTATTTCTCAATTGCAGCATCTGCTGGGGATTTGGTGACGAAAGCCTCTGTAGAAGGGAATTCAGAAGCTGGTGAAGCAACGGAACAAGCAGTGAAAACATTAACTGCTTTTGTTTTTAAAGGTGGTAATGATGTTACTGACGAAGACGCAACGCTTGTTATTAGTAAAAAAGTTACATTATCTGATGGAGATGCAGTTGTGGGTACCGTACCAAAGAGTGAAGAACAAACAATCACAGCAATTAAACATATCCATGTAAAAGTTGCAACCCCGGAGAAGGGAGCAACAACTTCAGCTACTCAGTTTCAGGTTGTTTTGGTAGCTAATACGGATATCTCTGCTACAAGTTTGGCTGATTTAAAAGCTAAATCAACTCCTGATATCAAGCAATATGCTGTAGATGGAGGAAAAAATTTACCAATGTCAAGTGCTGTGTTAACTTTGAAAGGACTTACGCCATATACGGCAGAGGCTCATAATTCAAACTGGTATGTTGATAATTCATCTGTAGCTTTGGAAGAAGATGATGCTTCTCTGGTTATGTTGACACGTGCAATCTCTCGTGTTCAGATAGAAAGTTTATCTTCCGACTTCAAGGGACAATATGCTGGTGCTTCTTTTGTAGTTGATTTTATTTCATTAGTAAATGTACGCGCCACAGAGACAATCATGCGTGAAGAAAATACTACTGCTGGTTATTATAGAGGTGGCTTGGCTCAATATGAGGTAATAGATGGATTGATCAATCCTAATAGTACATCTATTCCGGCAATATGTAGTTTCTTAAAAGAATATCGTACCGATAATGTAATATCCGGAAATCCCATTACAACGTTCAGTAACTTTAAGTCATATATGTATGTAAATAATCCTAGTGAAGAAAATGACAATACGCATACACGTCTGATCATTAGTGGCCATTTGTTTCTTTCTGACGGAAAGGATATGGGGGTTAAATATTTTCATATACCATTGAAGGATGAAAATGGTGATAATGTAGTAAATAATAAGATATACAAGATTGTGGCAACAATTACCGGTGAAGGAAATCCTGATCCGGATGAAATTTTGGATAATGCTTGTTTAAGTTTCAAGATCCAAGTAGAGAACTGGCATGTTGTTCGCCAGACTGAGGATGATTTGAATTAATCAATTAAGAATATAAAAGCATGATAGGTGTGTCGAAATATCGGCACACCTTTTTTGTTCATAATAAGGTGCATATCTTTCATCCCTGGTGGTAGGTCTCTCAAAATGAAAATACTCTCATTTTCTTGATATATATATATCTGAAATAAGTATAAATCAACTTTTATAGGCATTTCTATCGTTCCACAAAGGCACTTCTATCAATCTTATCCTGTGCTATTTTTACCCCTTAATCTTGAAAGTTTCGCCTATCGCCATGTCTTTATAATCCCTGTAAATTTGCAGTGTAAGTTAAAAGAAAATGTAAACGAAATAAAGTATAGGGATATGAATTTAAGAAATGTACTATCGGTTCTGAGCTTCCTGTTTATTGCTGTTGCTTGTTCAATGGAAGATGATATACTGAATGATTTAGATACGTCGACTTCTGGAGAGGCTGATTCTTATGCCGTTTTTGATATCTCATTGTTGACAGGCGACAATATATCTACTAAATCATCTAATTCTTCTACTGATGGGAATGAAACACCTACAGGAAGTGAAAGCACTATAAATAATTGTTTTATAGCTGTGATTGATGAAGCGGAAAATGTTCTTGCTAATTATTATGCGGATAACTTTCCTTCAGGAGGATCGGTAAGTTCTGGTGCAATCGACAAAAAACAAATTCAAACGCATATAACAGTGAAAGTCCGTAAGGGTGAATCACCTAATTTGAAATTTGTGGCTTTTGCCCAAATAGGAAATTATACAGAAGATGTTTCTAATTTACAGAAATGTACTTCTTTGAATGAATTGAAAAGGGTTGTTTTGAAAACACATCCGAATACCTCTGTAAAAGTAGGTTCGATTACTGTAAGAGAATTAGAAGAAAAGGCAAAAGAGGAAGGTCGGGAATGGACGTTGAAATTATCTTCTCAGAATCTTGTACATACGGACGACCAATGTAATGTTGTCACTATTCCGGTAAAACAAAGATCTGCTCGCATTCAATTAGATGAATTCAAGGTAATTGGAGTAAATGGTGAATATGATGATGTCAAAGTAACAGGGTTACAAATTCAAAACACATGTAGGTATACTTTTATGGATTCTGAATATAAAGGGAATGATCGTTTTGAGAAATCTTATATATATGTCCCTGATGGTTTAATACCTGGAACTGACGAGAATGGAGTTGAAGCAAGATACTATGGTAAATATTTTGATGCTCGTTTTTATGTTTATGAAAATAAGGATAGCAATCAACCCACTTCATTGAGAATCTCTTATACATATAACAATGGGAAAGAAGATGGAGTTTGTGAATTTACAATTAAGTCTCCAAATGAGAATGGTTATGCGGATATGGTTTTGGCAAATTATGTGTATAAGTTATCAGTGGAGATTAAGAACGCTACAGTAAATGTTGGTGTTAAGTGTGCAACATTGGATTGGCAATATAATGAGGATGCTGATCATAACCTGGAATTCACGTACAATAATTAATAGGGTAATTAAATAAAAATACTGGATTATGAAATTAAGAATAAATGTATTAACATTAATGTTGGGTTTGTTAGGAGGTTTGTTCTCTTGCTCTCAAGAGGAGTTGGCGGATATTCCTGATAGTGAACAGGCCTGTGATGTTTCCTTAGTTTTATCCATAGGTGACATACAAACGAAAGCGGCTACAAATTATACTTATGCCACAGAGGATGAACTTACAATTAAAAATTGCCATGTGGCAGTTTTTGAAGTAGATGGAAGTGACAAACCTACAAATCGAATTCATTTTCAGGATTTTTCGGATGCTGCAATGGGGAGTTTGACGAATAATATTGTAGGTAATCTATCCGGATATAATTTAACATTGAATAATGTCCGTACTTTTGGAAAGGATGCTAAAAAGGTACAAGTGTTGATCGTTGCAAACGCAGATAACTCGAAATTTGATAATTGGACTACTTATGATCAGTATGTTAACGGGACATTAACCACTTCATCTTTTGAATCATCATCTTTAGTTAAGGTAGGAACATCCGTTGCAGCTCTAACTTATGGTCAGGTAAATGCGGCAATATCCATTTCGCTAAATCAGTTAAGTGCTAAGATAGAGTATTTAGGTGTTTATAATAAAAGTACAGGTGTTTTGCTTACAGATTTCTCTTTAAGTAATGTTGAAGGATTAAATGCGAAATCACAAATTACAATTTTTGATACTAAAGCAGTGGAGAATTCATCCTTTGATTTGTTTACTTACTCTTTGGATAAACCTACTACCTTTTATACATATGAAATTAATGATTCTCAAAAGAAAATTTCTTTGTCTGTGAATGGTCCGTCTGGTGCACAGACTTTTGATATTGATGCTAATAAGTTGGTTAAGGGTAATTTGTATAAGATAAAAGGCTACTATGAACCTTCTATCACTGCACAGATAAAATGGAGTTTAGAAGGGGTAGAGGGTATTCCAATAGAAATAAAACCCTTTGAGTAATGATCTGATCAATGTCTAATTATTAAAAAATAAGGTAATGAAACAATATATTATATTTTTATTAGGGTTGTTGATTTTTAGTGCTTGTACAGATGAACAGAATGCATCTCAACAAATCCAGGTAGAAGAAGGTATTCCTGTGGATGTGAAATTGTCGGTAGATGTTCCTGTCAGTGATAAGGTTGAAACAAAATCATTTACTGATAATGATGTCTCTGGTTTATATCTGTTCTCTTACAAAGAGGGAGAAGATGGCGATTATGTAGCCTCTCAGTATTATAGTGAAAACAATTTATCTTCTCCGGTCTCGTTTTCAACTTTTTCGGGAAGACAACAAATCTATGCAATAGGAAATGCAGGATATGATATGTTTCCTGAAGTTTCTAAGACATTGGATGAGTGGTTACTAAGTCCTCCGAAAAAATCTGAATTTCTCTCACTAATGGCAACTGTGGGAGGAGAAAATGCGATTCAATTTGCTAACACTACAATGTTGGTGAATGGTGTTTGGACTGATGAGGACAGTCAAGCCGAGGTTTGTACAATAGGGACAACTGGTCCGACTACAAATGGAACAATTTTATTGAAACGAGCATCTTCTAAAGTCAATTTTAATATTAAAGTAAATTCTGGTCGGACTTTCCAGTTGGAAAGTTATCAAGTTTGTGATGTCCCTCAGGAAGTTAATCTTTGGGGAGACTTACGAACAACAAAATATTATTCTACACCGGAGTTGACAATATCTGATAATATTAGTTCTATTAGTTTTTACATGCCGGAAAATATTGTGACTGGAACCAATTGTAAAAGTGAAGATGATCGTGAGTTACTTTCAAAGGGGACTTTACGTAATTCAACTCCTGATGAGAGAGAATTTAAAAATGTAGGGAAACCTGCTACATACATTTTACTGAAAGGTTCTTATCGTTCTGTCTCTGAAAATCAAACTACAGAAGCAAAAGTTGTATATTGTATCCATTTAGGTTTAGGGGCAGGACAAAATGCACAGGACCATAATGATTTTTCAACATATCGTAATAAAGATTATACTTATACAATAACAGTAGCCGGAGTAAATAATATCATTACGGAAGTAACAACGGATAGAGATTTTCCTCGAGAAGAAGGAGATGTTATTGTTTCCGCATCTGCTAAAGTTCTTACTTTAGATGCTCATTTTGAAACTAGATTGATGACTTTTAAAAAATCGGATTTGTTAGAAAGTGGTACTAATTTTACTTTTTATGTGAAAGATCCCAATACGCATTTTCAATACAAAGAGAATAATGAATTGAATGAGATTAATGAAGAAGCAAAGGACTGGGTGTATTTTAAGTATGTAAAGACAAATACACCAAATAAATATGAGTATCCAGGGGATAAACAGAAAGGTAAAGATTTACTTTCTGTTAGTGACTTAGTTGATAATTTGCGTCTTTGGACTAAAAATGAAACTTCTTCAGTCTTTGATAGTAATGCAGAATCTGTTGATTTGGTTTGTTTCGTGAATGAGTATTATTATCAAAATATACAATGGAATGAATTTGTTAATACAGAAGATCGTGAGATGTTGATTATTTGTAAAACAGACAAGCAACAAAATGGAGGGAATAGTTCTTATACAACAAATGCATCGTATGTTATTAGACAGCGTCCAATTCAAACAGTATATAGTTTGAGTGGAGATTATAATGCATGGGGGATTGAAACTATAAATGAAACAGATTTATTAAATGTCTCAGATAAACCTAAAGGAGCTGAAGACATAGCCTATGGGCGCTCAAATTTGCCTTTCACATTAAATGGTACTGAGCTGTGGAGTAATTTTTTGAATTATTCTCAAGAAAGTAGTGAAAATATGATGAAGGGAAGTTTTAGTAATGCATATTATGCCTGTTTGCAGAGGAATCGTGATGAAAACGGAAATGAGAAAATAGATAAAGAAGAGGCAAAATGGTATTTGGCATCTTCTGGACAATATATCTCTTTATGGTTAGGGCGTTCATCTTTGTCTACTGAATCATCTCTTTTTAATATCGGAAGTTGGGTTGAGGAAGGGTTTAATAAAAGTATTCCAGCCAAATATCATTACGTACCAAGTAATAAAGGACAAAAAAATGTATTTTGGGCAGAAGAGGGTATTACTATCGGTGGTGATGGCACCCATACGAAGGGTGATATACGTAATTATCGTTGTGTACGTGACTTGAATAAACAAGGGGATGATAAGTCTAATCTGAAAACTACAGTTAAGCCTGAGACGGTGTTTAATATATCCTCCCATACAAATGATATGGTAACTGTAAAATTTGACTATTTGAATTCAAACTCTTTAAAACCGGCAGCTTCAACAGGAGAATTGGATGGTCATACAGAACGTGATAATGCTATCAATAGACCTTATAAGTCTTTTAATATTTGTAAATATTTATTAATAGGTGCGGGTACTTGGACTAATAAAACATCATTAAAAAATCCGTGCTCAAGTTTTGGTATAGGTTGGCGTATGCCGAATCAAACAGAATTGTCTGTTATTTATTTAATTGCTGAAGATGCTAGTGCTTATAATGAAGAATATTCATCCGATTTGTTTAAAGATCTAAGATCTCAAACTATTTTTGCTCGTTCTGCATACAGTGGTATTGCAAAAGATGGAAAAATGAATCAGCATGCTTATAGATTGAATAGAGGTGGATATGTATCTTTAGTTAAGCGAAACGGTGATAAAGGCTATATTCGTTGTGTAAAGGATAATTAAATAGTAAGTAGCTACAGTTGAAAAATTATTTTTAGAATACGATTTTGTAATTTAATAAGTTAGGATGACGAAGCCTATAATAGACATTCGTTGATAGGTCCAGTAGGGCTTCTCTCTTTCGATAATATATAATGAAGAGAAATATCATAAGACTCTGGGAAATATCTATAATAAGATATTTCTCGGAGTTTTTGTGATTTTTAATTTGTGTACTCAATTACCCGGATAGTTTTATACTTTTTCATCTACTTTTGCTTCAATACCCCAATACCGTCATTTTATCTTTGTCTCACGATTAAGAAACGAAGGTACGATGGTGTTTTTTTGTTGTCATCACTTTTAATTAACGGAACAAAAGTGCAATTAAATGAAAAAAAGTGCCGTTTCGTCACGTGAAAACACATAGGTCTTCAAGGCCGTAACCTCCCGCTGTACCTTTGTTTTATAATCATTTAAAACAAAATAGTATGGCATTAAAGTATGTAATAAAGAAAAACGTATTCGGTTTTTGCCTTTTTTCAACAAAAAGTGCCCGAATGTTCCCGAATAGTCCCGTATCCTTCCGTAGGATCCCTCGGCCCCTAACCGATGTCCTATCTTTGTAACATTATCAAGAAACAAAGCTTTGACGGTGTTTGGATGAAAAAACGGTTGCGATTAGGAACATATATGGCAGTAAACCGATTTATTCCTATTTAAACCTTCTTATCCCGCACTAAACCGCTCTATCCCGTTTTCGTCGGAATAGCCTGTCGTACCTTTGTTTCGTAATCATAAAACAATAATAGTATGGCATTAAAGTATGTAGTCAAGAAAACTGTTTTCGGTTTCGATCAAACCAGGACAGAGAAATATGTAGCCCGTCCTCTGCTGGCCGGTACAGTGAATTATCCCGAGCTTTATGAACAGGCCGCCAAACGTTGTATGGGAGTGTCGAACAGTGTGATAAGAATGGTTATCGACGATTTGATCGAGGTGTTGGAATGGAATCTGCTCAATCACATGTCGGTGAAGTTGGATGATTTCGGGACGTTTCGTCCGGGACTCGGATGTAAGCCTCAGAGTGAGGAAAAGGATGTGAATGCAGATGTTTTGTGCCGTCGCAAAATAATCTTTACCACAAGCGGAAATTTCAAAAGGATACTCGATAATGCAAGTGTCCGGAAGTCCGAAAAACGATGAATTTGTAGTCTTTTTTTTAATAATCATTTAATAACAAATCAGTATGGCTTTAAAGTATGTAGTTAAGAAAACTGTTTTCGGGTTTGATAAAACCAAGGCAGTGAAGTATGTAGCCCGCCCATTGTTGGCAGGTACGGTAGATTATTCCGCTCTTTGCGATCAGGTAACCAAGGTTGGTATGGCGCCCCGTGGCGTAGTGAAAATGGTGACTGACGGTCTGATCGATGCTATCATGTGGAATCTGGAAAATCATTTGTCGGTGAAGCTGGGTGATTTCGGGACGTTCCGTCCTGCTTTCGGCAGCAAGAGCCAGGATACGGAAGAGGCCGTGAATGCAGAAGCTTTGCGCCATCGTAAAATCATCTTTACTCCGGGTTCTTATTTCAAGGGGATGTTGAGTGATGTAAGCATCCAGAAGTTCGAAATTCCCAAAACTGATGAAACCGGCGGTTCTCAGGGCGGCGGTTCGGAAGATCGTCCGGAAATCGAATAGGTTTCGCCGGAGTAAGTAACGTATTAAAGTATCTAAAATATTGCTGTTTCAGAGAAGCAGTGAGAACAGGAAAAAAGCTTCTTTTATGAGTTTTTATTGGGATCAATACGTTGTTTATTAGAATGTTATTGCGTTTTGATGTCCTGTTTTTATTGCTTTTTACCCCTTTGAGCATAGTATATCTTTGCAGTGTAATCGATTATTTATTGAAAACAAAGAATTCATTATATCCTTTTTTATAATCATTTAAAAATAACTAGTATGGCATTAAAGTATGTAGTTAAGAAAACTGTTTTCGGGTTTGATAAAACCAAGGCAGTGAAGTATGTAGCCCGCCCATTGTTGGCAGGTACGGTAGATTATTCCGCTCTTTGCGATCAGGTAACCAAGGTTGGTATGGCGCCCCGTGGCGTAGTGAAAATGGTGACTGACGGTCTGATCGATGCTATCATGTGGAATCTGGAAAATCATTTGTCGGTGAAGCTGGGTGATTTCGGGACGTTCCGTCCTGCTTTCGGGAGCAAGAGCCAGGATACGGAAGAGGCTGTAAATGCCGAGGTTTTGCGCCATCGTAAAATCATCTTTACCCCGGGGGGTTATTTCAAGGGTATGTTGAACGAAGTAAGTATCCAGAAGTTCGAAATCCCCAAAACCGATGAAACCGGTTCGGGCAGTAGCGAAGGCGGTGGTTCCGACCGTCCGGAAATCGAATAGGAACTATTCTTTTTCTGATTAACAAAGCAGGCACGGACCGGATAACGGGGGCGTGCCTGTTTTGTTTTTTCTTAAATGGAAGAATCAGGTTAGAACCAAGATTCATTTATCATTATAATGACCATAGGCATTGACAATAAGTACATCAATTTTATCTTTGTGGATTTCGTAAACCAAGCGATGTTTATCTGTTATTCGGCGTGACCATTTGCCGACGAGATTGCCTCGTAGCTGTTCCGGCTTTCCTGTTCCGATTTCCGGATGTTCCATCAATTCAACAAGTAGTTTTGTCAGCTTTTTATATGCAGAGGGTTCGTTCTTTTTTAGCAAACGGATGTCATCAATGGCATCATCAGTGTAAGATAAGTTAAAACTCATAACCCTTCCAATAGTCTGAATAATTCATCTTTCCCACTTATGGTAGTCACTTTTCCGGCCTTTGCTTGTTCGCTAGATTGCAAAATACGGTTTATATTTCTTTCATCGGAAAAAAAAGGATCACCTGATGGACTTGGGTTATTTAAGGCTGCATCAATTGCTTTTGCTTGTTCTAGCAAGACATTTTCCAAATATTTTTTCAAACTTATTCCTTTTGCAGCAGCAGCCATCGCCAAACTTCTAACCGAATCAGAGGGAAGATCTACTGCTTTTCGTTGTTTAAATAACTCTGTTGTATTCATATTCTAAATATTATGAGTACAAATATATGCAAAAAATACAATGTGTATATAATGATAATATATGCATAATGTTATTTTAACGATTGCACGATGGAAAGATTTTATCGCTTTCCGGTTCGGGTAGTGGCGAAGGCAATAAATATTTATGTATCTCTCTGATTTGTGTTATAGTATGGCTATATCTTCGAGAGAAAGTCCGGTATATTGGCTGATTGTTTGCGGATCCAAGCCTTTGGCTTTCATGTTAAATGCTATAGCCTTAGTGGCTTTTAGGCTACCTTGTTCAATTCCTTGCTCAATCCCTTCTTCCTTGGCAGCACTTAGGACGTCGTTTTGGATCATTATATTTTCTAAGTGACGGTCGTAGGCTTGACGTTCCTGAGGGGGCATATCGTAATAGCGAAGTTTTTCGCGCGCTTCGGGAAGTCCCGGGGCTTTGGCTTCGGAGGATATTTTCCCGGTTTTCAGGTAAGTGATCCATTCTTCTAAAGGAGTTACGGCAAGTTTATTGAATTCGTTGACACGTATCAGATAGTATTCCGGGAAAATTTTATCCGGTGTTTTTCTGATGATGGCATTCTTTTCTTTTAGACTGATTTCGAGTTCATCATGGGTGTTGAGTCCGCAGAAGCGTGAAGAACCCTTGTAAATATAGTCTTCTCCTTTTCCCATATCGAAATAGATGATACTGATGGAATAGATTTTTTTACGGATGAGTACGAGTCTCCTATATTAATATGTTCGGTAATTGCTTTCGCTACCCCGTAAAGAATGCGTTCAAGATAATAAATCTCACGTGTGTTTTGTATCTCAATGATGATGATATCGCCTTTACTGTTCTTTGCTTTGATATCGACACGGTTGAATTTATCACTCTCGTCTTCCATGTTTGCTTCACTTTCGAGAATTTCCATGATATGAATATCTTCTTCCAAAAGAGTTTTGAGGAATCCTTCGAGCACGTCGAAATTCGCATTGTTGCGTAAGAGCCTTTTTGCGGCCCAATCGAATCGGATGTAATTTTCTTCTTTCATAGTTGTATAATATATTGATATTTATAATTATACAAATATACGACATTCTTGGAATACCATTCGCGAAAGTCACTGCTTTTTGAGAATGAAATCCAAGAAAATCGCAACTTTCGCAGATTATGTTTTGTCGGTATTTCTATCCGTAGAGGCGAGGTGAGGTGGTGTTTCTATCAAAACCGGCTAATTTGGTAGAAACACCCTATTAACTTGAAAGACTTGCCTATTATTTGGAATAAAGTAAATAACTACTTTTGTAAACGTTGAAAATCTTTCTTTTTAATTAGATTTGCAGGGTAAATGAAATTATAATAATAATGTATATGAAAAAAGTACTTTTCCTCTTTTTGCTTTTGGCAGGTATGACGAATGTCTATGGACAGAAGTTTGCGGTGAAGTCTAACTTGCTTTACGATGCTACTGCTACCATTAACCTGGGAGTAGAGGTCGGATTGAGCAAAAAGTGGTCGCTGGATTTGTCCGGTAACTATAACGGCTGGATGCTGGGAGACGAAGCTCGTTTTAAACATTGGCTGGTACAGCCGGAAGCACGTTATTGGCTGTGCGAGAAATTTAACGGACATTTCTTCGGTGTGCATGCTCATTATGCTGATTATAATGTGGGTGGTCTGAAGATTCTGGGTGAAAATATGGAAAATCACCGTTATCAGGGACATCTGTATGGGGCAGGTCTGTCGTATGGTTATCAGTGGTTGCTGAGTAACCGGTGGAGTATGGAAGCTGTGATCGGTGTGGGTTGGGCGCATTTGGAGGACGACAAGTATCCGTGTGCTGTTTGCGGCTCTATAGAGAAAAGCCGTACCAAGGATTATTTCGGCGTGACAAAAGCCGCTCTTTCCTTTATTTATTTCTTTAAATGATCGGGACAATGAAAAACAGAAAGAATATCTATATAGCAGCCGCTTTGTTGGTGGCCGGTGTGGTTCCAACAGGAGCACAAACGGGAAACAGTCCGATCAGTGTCGCTTGCAACGACCTGATGCAGAAAGGGGATTCACTTTATATCGATGCAACAATCCGGGTGAAGGGTGACCTGATCGAATCGCGTAAGTCATTGACATTGACTCCACTGTTGGAAAGTGCAGAACAGAAAGAAGGACTTCCTTCCATATTGCTGAACGGAAAAAATCGTGCAAAAGTTTATAAACGTGAAGTCGCGTTGAAGAACTTGCAAGATGAACCGCGTTATCAGGTTCTTCGGGCCAGTGACGCTTCGGAGCATACTATTCCTTATAAAATGGTGATAGCCTGGGAGCCATGGATGAAAGATGCCCGTTTCATTCTGGCACAGGATCTGTGCGGTTGTGGAAAAGAAGAAGCGGTGGGTCCGTTGCTGATCGCCGATAAGATTCGTATGGCACCGACGGAACGGTATAAGGTGCAGCCGACACTGGCATATATTTCGCCGGAGGCTGAAACTGAGAAACATCGTGCCGAAGTGGGAACTGCTTATCTGGATTTCCAGGTGGGAAAATCGCAGATCTTGCCGGATTTCCGTAATAATGCGTCTGAATTGGACAAGATCAACAGTACGATCCGTTCGGTAACGTCGGATAAGAATATCACTCCGAAGGGTATTATATTAAAAGGTTATGCTTCGCCGGAAGGTTCGTATGCTTCCAACGACCGTTTGTCGGATAACCGTGTGAAGGCTTTGCGCGATTATATCCGTTCAAAGAATGATTTCCCGCAGAGTTTCTTTACGCTGGAAAACGAACCTGAAGACTGGGCCGGTTTCAAAGCGCAGGCAGAGGCTGACTATGATATGCCGGCACGTGACGAAGTGCTTAGTATTATCAACAGTGACTTGCAGCCCGACCAGAAAGAGGCTAAACTACGTGCTTTGAAAAGCGGATCTGCTTTTAGTTATGTTTTGAAAAATATTTTCCCGTCGTTGCGCCGTTCGGAATATCGTATCGACTATACGGTTCGTGAGTTTACGGTAGAAGAAGGTCGTGAGATTATCAAGACCCGTCCGCAACAATTGAGTCTGAGTGAAATGTTTGCCGTAGCCAACAGCTATGAAACGGGAAGCAAGGAATATAATGATGTATTTGAAATTGCTGTACGCATGTACAGTTCTGATCCGGTGGCTAATCTGAATGCTGCTAATATCTCTATAGGAAAAGGTGATTACGAATCCGCTAAAAAATATCTGTCGAAAGCAGGTAATTCGGCTGAAGCAATCCATGCCCGTGGCGTTATAAAATTAATTGAGGGTGATCTTGATGGGGCAGAAACTTTGCTGAAACAGGCAAAAGAAGCCGGTGTGATAGATGCAGCAGCTAATTTGAGAGAATTACAGAAGAAAAGAGATGATAATGCTTTATTTGATAGTTTCAACATGCATAATTGATATGTATACCGTGTGGAATTATAATAAATAGAGTCTATTTTTGCATCAGAATGATTTATGGAAAAGCATAAAAATAATAATATGGAACATGCTGCACAAGTCGAATACGTTTTAGTAAACGAGATTGACAACCAGAACGGAGTGCATCTGTATCTGGAAGGAAATAAATGGTGCGCCTATGAACGTTCCGCTTATTATCTGGCTCAGTTGAAAGTGCCGGTTGTAATAAAGAAGGAAATAGTTCGTGACGGATATGACGTGATTCTGTTGAAAGCTTTTTTTGAAGTGGACGACATGCGTTTGCCTCTTGCTCCGAAGACTATTCTGAAACAAGTGGCTGACGACAAGCTCTTATTTCAGTTGAACGATCAGATCGATGGCTTCCCCGAATGGAAGGCTTGTCAGCTGAATAAATTACCAGCATAAAAGGTGAAGCCGTGAGGCTTCGGTTAAGTATACTAAGTTGTAAAATTGAGGGTGTATTAAGTCCCCGGAAGTGAGTGGTTATCCTTCCGGGGCATTTTTTTTAATTGAAAATTGAAGATTGAAAATTATGCGGGGGACTGGAAATAGACGATTAATCGGGCATCGGGGGATAAGGTGAGGGTAAACTCGGTTCCCAGGGCTTCGTTGAGGGAGCCTTGCCACCAGGATGTCAGGCGCCGTCGGGTGATGGGCCATCGGAGGCCTTCGGTGGTTATTTCTCCGCAGGGATACATGGAAAAGATGGATATTTGCTGGCCGGGTGTGCATGGTAGCGTTGTTGTCCGGAGGACGGGGATGAAGCGACCGTAATCGGAGAGCATTTCCACGACTTCGAATAGAGGAGCAAAGTCTGTCAGCAAGGAGATGTTTCCGAGCGTATGGTCTTCGCGAAGTCCCGTAGCTCCGAGAATCAGTATTTTCCGGTAACCGAAAGCGTGGGCGAAACGTACAGCCTTGGTCAGGTCGTTTATCTCCTGGTCTTCCACGGTATGGATACGGTCGGCATATAGCCGGAGCATTTCCGATGGAATACTGTCCAGGTCGCCGACAATGGCCGACGGGACCAACCCCCTTTCATGAAGGTTCTGCACGGCCCCGTCGCAGGCAATGATGACGGGTGTTGCTTTTAATAATTCCAACGGCCCCGCTGTTTGCGGAAAACTGCCGTTAGCAACTACTACACAATCATATAATGTTTCCATTTGTATTTAATTCCTTTCTTTAAACTTTATTCTTTTAATTCAGCTTCAATTTCTTCTATTGAAGGCAGGCTTCCCTTGAAGTCTTCCGGACATAGGCGAGTTAGTTCGTATTCCGAGACGCCAATGGGCTGACTAATTCCTTTCAATGAATATTCGGCAATAAAGCTATCTTTATTTTTACATATCAACAGACCTATTGACGGATTATCTGCAGGGTGTTTCAATAAATCATTTACTGCATTTTCCAGTTCACGTTCTTTATAGCTATCTGTAAGTGTAAGAAAATCGAAATTGTAAGGATCTTTTAGTAATTCCTGGGCCAGATCACTCTGGACTGTTGGTAACAAACGGGAAAAATTTGATACGGAATGCCTTGTTCGTTGGTAGTCTTGTTGTTTGATGTGTAATTCTAAAATACTGCGGCTCCAACCGTTTTCAATTGTTTTGTGTATATAAAAAAATGCTTCTTCAATGGATTTGCATTGAATGATAATACGTAAATTATGTCCCCAGGGAATTTGTGAAACTGTTTCCCGTAATTGGTCAACAACTTGTTGACCAATTGTAATGTCTTGGTTATAAAATGAATACCATCTTTTGATGTATTTGATATTGGTTGTGGAAAAACCTTTCATCTCAGGAAATTCCTGCTGTAGATCTGAACTTAATTGTTTTATCAAGCCATCCCCCCACTGTGATTGTTCCTGTTTGGAAACAATTTCCTTTCCAAGCTCCCAATATAGGTTGATTAATTCTGTATTAACTTTCAATGCCGCTTTGATTTGGCTGTTTCGTATACGGAATTTAAGATCGGTGAGCCATTGCTTATATTCAATGTCAGATTTAAGAATTACATTCATAAGGTTTTGTTTTTTATAAGTTTGTAATACCTCACAAATGTAGAGTTTATTTTCAACATTTCATATCCGTTCTTTATTTATTCCTTTCTTTTTCCAGGTGAAATATCCGACGATGGCCAATATTGCGTAGCAAATGTACAAAAACATGGTTGGATAGAGGCCACGGAGGTAATAAAGATAAACGGATACGAAATTGACGATTACCCAGAAGATCCAGTGTTCGATGATACGGCGGGCCAGCATCCAGGTGGCTACGATGCCGACGGAGGTGGTGAAGGCGTCGCCCATCGGGATGGGGGAGTCTGTGAAGTTATGAAGTACGTAATATAATAAGGCGTATATAGCTAGGATAGCGGAAGCTATCCCTGCTAATAACGGCCAGGTGATATGACGGTAGAAAATCAGGTCATCGGAGACTTTCTCTTCAGTGACGCTTTTTTTCGTACAGGTCCATTTTTTGAAACCGTAAATGCTGATGGCAACATAGTAGATATTCAGCCCCATATCGGCATATATCTTTGAGAAGAAAAAGACAAATACGTAGACCAGGGAGGTGAGGAAGCCTACTACCCACATTGCTTTATGCTGCCTGATCTCTAATAACAGGTAGAGAAAACCTGTAATGACACCGAAATATTCTAATAGTTGTTCCATAATTTATATTTTTCTAGAACCTGATTGTTACTCTGACCATGGCGTTTGTGCCGGCCTGGGTGAAATAACCGTCGTCTTTGTTGACGATCCCTTTGCTGATGTAGGTATATACCCAGGCGTTTGTTTCATATTTCTCGTTGAAGAGGTTGTTGATGGTGACGTCGACGCCGATCTCCTTGACAAACTTCGGTTTGAAAACGTATCCGACACGCAGGCTGTTCACGAAATAGGGATCGATGGAACGGTCTTTGGTGGAGGTATTGTCGATGTATTGACGGCCTACAAACTGTGAGTTGAAGCTGGCGGAGAATCCTTTCAGGTTGAAATCGAACATGCTGTTGGCGATGATGCCGGGAGAGAAGGCGATGTCGGTTGTTCCCAGATAATAACTTGCCTGGCCTCCGTTATCGAAGTCATCTATATAATGAGTGAAATTCTTTATTTTGTTACGGCTCAGAGTGATGTTTCCGTTCCAGTCCAGCCAGTGGGTGATACTTGCGCCTCCGGTCAGTTCAATTCCCATGCGGTAGCTGTCTTTGATATTGCTGGTCAATGCTTCACCGATTTCGCTGATTTTTCCACTCAGGATCAATTGGTTGTTGTAGTCCATAAAATAAAGATTGGCTCCGGCGCGGAAACGTTGGTTGCCGAAGCTGTAACCGGCTTCGTAGTCGTAGAGTGTTTCGTGAGTAGGATGTTCGTTGACTGCGGCTTCCGTAAAATTGTCGCGATTGGGTTCACGGTTGGCGACGGAGAAAGAGACGAAAGCATTATGACCGCCTTTCTGGAAATTGATACCGGCTTTCGGGTTGAAGAAGTTCCAGTTTTTGTTGACGTAGATTTCCTTACCGGTATTGTCGTCACTTCCTTTGATCGTGTAATGGATGCCACGGTATTGCAGGTCGAGGTATCCGTTCAGGTAGGGGTGGAACCGGTAGTTGCCTTTTACGTAAAAGTTATAATCCAGTTTGTTCCCTCTGTTACGGTAATATTCGTAGTCAGGCGAGGGGAGTGCTTCTGCATTTTTGACCCACATGACACGGCCGAAATGGTCGCCTACATATTTATTGACAGCTGAACCGAAGCTCATCTGGAGACGTTCGGAACGATAGTTCGCACTGTAAACTACACCGTAAAAGTCGTTGTCCAGCCATTTACGGCGGACGAGGTCGGACTTGACGATTGTGTCGCCTTTCCCGTTGATATAAGACTCGGGGAGTTTATATTTTGTAAATTCTTCATTGGGCTTATAGTCTTCGTAATATCCTTCTCCATGTGTGTAATGGAGTGTCAGGTTCATATTCCACAGGTCGCTCAGTCGCTGACTTGCCATCAGGTGGTAGTTTTGCTGCCGGTAATTGTCTGTCTGGTTGTCGTAGAATTTTTTAACGCCGTTCTCTTTATATTCTCCGCAAGGGTTGTAGGTCCGGTAGCTGTCCAGATAAATGGAAGGGACACCGTTCCAGGCCTGATACGTTTTCTCTATATTGCCGAATGTCTGGAAGCGGACCAGGGTGTTGTCGCCGTAATAGGTGGCTGAGCCGAAATAAGAGTGCATATTGGCTGTTGCCCGGTCGATGTATCCGTCGCTTTGAACGTTGGAGTAGCGGGCGTCGAAAACGAAATGATCCCGGAGTAATCCGGTTCCTGTTTTGACTGAGTTTTTGACGGTTCCGAACGAACCTGCCGAAAGGCTGTATTCGGCATACGGTTTCAGGTCCGGCTTTTGCGTTTGCATGGCGACGGTGGCACCGAAGGCGGCGGCTCCGTTGGTCGATGTCCCGGCTCCCCGTTGTATCTGTATATTATCGACGGAAGATGCGAAATCGGACATGTTGGCCCAGAAAACGGTGTGAGACTCGGAGTCGTTGACCGGTACGCCGTTGACCGTGATGTTGATACGGTTGGCATCTGTGCCGCGGATACGGAAGCCCGAATAGCCGATACCTGTCCCGGCGTCCGAAGTCATGATGACGGAGGGGGATTGGGAGATGAGGTAGGGGATACCCTGACCGTCGTTTTTGCGGCTGAGTTCGTCTTTGGATACTTCGCTGTAAGCCACCGGAGTACCTTTGGCTACTTTGGTGGCGGTGACGACTACTTCGTCCAGTGATAAGTCACGTGAAATTTTGAGAGAATCGACAGGGTCGGGACGGTTTCCCGCTGCTGCGAATGTTGCCAGAGATCCGGCACAGATAATCAATACACTTTTCATCCTTTTTACCTTAATGTTTAAAAACCTGATAAGTGAATAGGAGAGGTGTGTTGTGTGAAGAAGTATACCATGTTTTACAATTCCCTTCGCCGGCATTATCCGTATCAGGTAATATGGGTATAATCTCAGCCTGCGGCACGTACTGTATCGGTACGTGGCAAGCACCCCTTTGTATTCGGGGCACAAAGATAAGGAAAGTCAGGGAATTGTACAAATGGAAAAAACCGCCGCGAATCACTTCGGGGCGGTTTCGACTCCACAATTTTCCATCAATTATGTTGTAATTATTTACTGTGGATATATCTCTGTTTATTTGTTATTCAATAGTGGTGTACCAATTGCTCTTCATCCAGTTCAAAGGAGCGTACCAGCTGTCTTCCTTACCTCCCAGATGGGCATTCAGGTTGGCTGAGTTATAGTCTTTTTCGTCAGCCGGATACTGGATGCGGTCCAGAGGAAGCGGAGTTGCGACAGACTGTGGGTCGCGTTTGAAATAAATTTCCGGATATCCGGTACGGCGGACAACATTCCATGCTTCATATTCCTGGATAGCACCGTGATGGATCCAACGCTGTGTCAGGATACTCTTTTGCGGATTGCTGGCGTCCCATTGTGTTTCAGCATATGCTTCAACTTCGGCTGCTGAGGGAGGAGTTAACGGATCACGGTAGGTACCGGTTGAATTCAAATCGAAATAGAATTCAGTGGAAAGTTTTATACCGTTGATATATTCGCTCTTGGCATTACCGGTAGCCCAGTTGTTAGCATAGGCCTCCGCCTTCATGAAAGCAACTTCGGCTGCTGTCATCCAGAGTCCCGGGAATCCGGGGTTACGGGTGAAGGTCGATGTATCCAGGGCTGCGTAATATTTAGCCGTACCATGTGTAGAGATACTCATATTCGTTTCCTGTTCCGTGAGTGTTTCAGACGGATCGAGGCCGATATATTCGTTATTCCAGTTACTGTCATACAAGACTTCCAAACGTGGGTCCGGATTATTGGTGTTGGCATTCAATGCGCGTTGCATTGGGCCGGACATGCGGTTGTAAGTTGAATTCTCGATTGCATTTTGCAGGTCGCGGTCAAAATCAAACTGGTCATCGTCGGTTTGTGGCACTGTGATATTATCAGAGTTTAGATCTACCATCGGATAAGTACCGGGATTTTCCAACATGGTTTTGATCGCAGCACGTGCTTCACTTACCAGGTCGCCGTTAGAAGCCAGGTGAGTAGCTACACGTAAACGCAGGGAGTTCACATATTTACGCCATAAGGTGATATCACCGTTGTTCACATAGTCTTCTGCATTCAGGTAAGTACTGGCATTGGCTGTAAGCGAACGGCCGTTGAGGTATGTGTTGACTTCGTCCAGGTCGCTCAGGATCATTCTATACAAATCGATATCCGAGTCGTATTTAGGTTTGGATGCTTCTACGTCTCCTGTTGCCCATAATGTGCCGGCTTCAGAGAATGGTACTCCACCCCAGGAGGAACAAACTTCATAAAGTTGTTCTTCCATTACCGTACGTCCCAGTAAGAAGAAGATACGATAGTCTTCTTTTTCTTCTTCCGGAAGGTTGTTGAATTCGGTTTCCAACACCCTGTACTGGGTGACAGTGTTGTAGAAGTTTCTCCAACGTTCGTTGAAGTAACCCTGGCCAGCACCGGCAAAGCGGTCTTTACTGTTTGTATGACCGATCACTCCGGAGAATAACCCGGAAGTGGTGGAAGATACGTAATATCTGTAATAGACCGGATTCATCCATGTATTAGAGGCTTGCCATACTCCAACCATCAAGGCCGGACATGATACCGTCTGTGTCTTTGACGGGTCCTGATATTGATCCGTGAATTTGTCGTCACTACAGGAAGACGTTGCCAGAAGGGCAGCACATCCAAGTGCGAGTGCATATATTTTTTCATAAATCTTTCAATTTTAATATTCTATATTATTTTTCGTCAATTAGAAGCTTGCACGTAATGAGAAGCCGAATGAACGTGTTGTGGCTGTTGAACCACCAATCTGTGCCTGCGTGATCCAGGTTGTACCGTCTGTACATTCTGCATCGAATTCTTTCAGGCTCTTATAGAAGTAGAACAGGTTACGACCGTATACGGAAACCATCAAGTTCTTACAACCGAATTTGGAAGTGATGTTTTTCGGTAATCTGTAACCAAGGCTCAGTTCACGCATCTTTACATATGAATTCTTCTGTATTGCGTTTTCATAAGTGATGTTTCCGGAATATCCCCAACCGTATTGGTTGTAATATGATTCACCGGTAGTGATGATCGTTTTGTTTTCAGAACCGTCTTGTTTAACGCCCGGCTGGATTACACCGTTATCGTAAACCATGTTACCGTTTACTGTAGATCCGGCAGGCTGGTCTGTCAAATGACGTTTTGAAGGGTCTGACAGGTCGTTTCCGTCTGCATACCAGGTAAGACCGCCACGTGAAGCGTCACGGTTATCCAATGTACAATCCAGGATACCGAGTTCGGTCATATACTGGTAAGGCAAGTTCAATACATCACCACCAATACGGAAGTCGATAGTGGCATCCAGATAGAAATCTTTATAGTTCAATGATGTGCTGATACCTCCGACAACTTTCGGCATGGCGTTACCTGCTCTCTGGCGTTCTGTATAGTCTACGATATACAGACCGTTATCGCCAACGACTTTGTTTCCGTTCTCGTCTTTTATCGTACCGTAAACATACCAGTCACCCATCGGGCGTCCTACTCTGGATTGCAGCACTGCGGCTCCGTTATCAACAGTAGAATGGTCGATAGAGTTGATTCCGTCTATCAGTTTTGTTACTTCGTTCTTGTTCCATGACCAGTTGGCACGAATATCCCAGTTCCAGTCTTTAGTCTGGATAACTGTACCATACAGAGACATTTCAACACCGGCGTTCTTTAATTCACCGACATTCATCCAGATGGAAGTACCTCCTGAAGATGCTGATGTTGTAGTCTGAAGGATCTGGTCTTTTACTGTATTCTGGTAATAAGAAAGTTCGAAGCCCAAACGGTTGCCGAGGAATTTGTTTTCCCAACCCAATTCGAATTCGTATTTCTGTTCCGGTTGTATCTCATTGTTTCCAAGTGCCTGTGGAACCTGATTGTAGATATAACTGCCTACAGCGCTCTGGTTGTAACCGGTAGCTGCTTTATATATTTCCGGGGCGTTACCTACAACACCGTAGCTAAGACGAATTTTACCATAATCCAGCCATTCGGGTTTATTATCTTTCAGCAAAGATGAATAAATGACGCTACCGTTCACAGAAGGATAAACGAAAGTGTTGGATCCGGGGTACAGTGTAGATGTTTTTTCCTGACGCACAGTTCCTTCCACATAAGCCCAACTGTCGTAACCGAAAGAAGCTGTAGCAAAGAAGGCTTGTTTTAACAGCGATGCTTTTTTCATCGATGGATTTGCCGGTGTTAATCCGGAAGAGTTCAGGTGAAACCAGTTTTCAACACTCAGACCTCCGCGGGTGCTCACTGAGGTGTCGAACTGACTTTCCTGACGGGCAGACCAACCTGCGGTTGCAGCAACATTGTATTTTTCAGCAAATGTACGGTCAAACATCAACATGATATCACCATAATAGATCTCATACTTTGAATTTTTCAATGAATAGGATCCGGTATAGTTGCCCGGCTGTCTGAATACGTTCGGAGTTTCCGTTGAGTTCTTATTCTCAATTACATTGTACGTCAAGTCTGTTGACAGACGGCCGCGTGCGGTCAAACCCGGAATGATTTCCCAACTTGGCGTTACACTCGCGATGAAACGGTTATTGTCTTCCAACTGTTCTTTACCTAAGATATTCCAGAAATACTCTGAAGACATCTGATAGTTGGCCGGATTCCAGTCCCAGGCTTCATCAGGAGTCAGTGTATTGCTGGTATAAGGGACGTTCATGTATCCCAAGCTGGTAACAGTGCTGTTCTTCATTGCTGCGATGTCATCATATCCGGTGAACATACCTGCATAGTTTGTCAACAAGCGGCTGATACGGTAAGCACGGTTTTTAACATGCTGGCGCATATAGTTTGCCGAGTAATCCACTTTTAAGTTTTTCAGGATATTGGCGCTACCAGAAAGAGCAAAGTTGTGCTTGCTGTTGTGCGAGTTCAACTGTGTCGGCGTATTATCCATATAGGTATAGGAGAAACGCAGGTTGCCTTTTTCCGTTCCGTTGGTAATGGCCAGGTTATAAGTCTGGTTGATACCTGTCTGGAAAACATCATTCCACTGGTTGTGGTCGATAGGTGCGTAAGTACGAATAGCCCCGTTATAGTTGTATAACTGGGTGGTATAGTCGTACGGACGTCCCCAGGCATAGTATGTGTTACGCGGGCTGATTACCTGGTTTCCATTACGGTCTGTACGCGTATTCTGGAAACCGGTTTGCTGTTCGAATTCACTTGCGGTGGCCAACAGGGCATTGTCGTATCCCGGACCGAATTCTTTCTGAATGCTCGGCATGTAGGCTACTTTGTCAAAGCTGACATTTGCACTGAAGTCTACACCGAGACCACTCTGGCCTTTACCGCTTTTAGAGGTAATCATCACAACACCGTTGGCTGCTTCAGATCCGTACAGGGCAGATGCGGCGGCACCTTTCAGGATAGAGATGCTTTCGATATCTTCCGGGTTGATGTCCACCATACCGTTGGATTCTACACGCTGGTTAGTCCAGTAACCGTCTTTGTTGGCGTCGCCGTTGTGGATGGGCACACTGTCCATTACGATCAGCGGCTGTGTCGTACCGGTGATAGAAGACAGACCACGTACGGAGATGGATACGGAGGAAGTACCACCACCCGGAGCTGCCTGGATGCGCACACCTGAAGCCTTACCGTACAATGATGTGGCGAAGTCCGGAGTACCCGTTTTGATCAACTCTCCGGCATCGATTGTACTTACGGCATAACCTAGTTTTTTGGCGTCTTTCTTGATACCCATGGCGGTAACGACTACCTCGTCCAGTTTTTGAGTATCTTCAGCCAGTAGGACTGATAAGGAAGATTGACCGGTGTATGTCACTTCCTTTGTTGCATACCCGATGAAAGAAATCTGGATGACGCTTCCGTTCTTTACATCGCTCAGGCTAAAATTACCTTCTGTGTCGGTAATTGTGCCGTTTGTGGTTCCTTTCACGACTACAGATGCTCCGGCGATCGGGCCGAATTCATCTTCTACGGTACCGGTAACTTTCCCGTTCTGCTGGGAAATCGCGGTTTCATGCTTCTCTGGCGCAAAGTCAGCGGATGCACTTACGGGAAGTGTCATTGCTCCTGCGACAAGAATCAAGCTGACAGGTTTGAAGTTTTTCAACATAATAATTGATTTTATTAATAAATGAGGCGTTCTCTTTGTCCCCCTTCTTTTTCTTTTACTCTATTTTGTTTAAAATGTGTATAGAAAACTTTAGATCCTGACGTTTAATAGTTGGCGAATTCATAGTCCTAAAAGAACTCACGTGCTTTTATTATGTTGATGAATTGGGTTTAATTTGCATATTATCAGTTTGTTAAGCATGTATTGGGCTTGGTGTGTATTCGGCCTGTTGGAATTTGAAAAAATCAGAGATATATCAGAATGAAAAAATTAGTCCGTTTATGTCTGAATTATTGAAAAAAGCGCCTGTTTTTAACACAATCCCCTGTTTTATAAAGAAAATTAATAGTTGGTTCCCGGATAACAGATTGTTCTTCTACTGCGGTTCAATATTAATATCTGAGCTGCTTTTTGTGGTTATATGACATATCTATAGTGATTTATGGAAGATATTTATACCGCCTGAAAAGGTCGTATTGTGCAATGTTTTCTTTTTTAACAATATGTATCGCTTTAATGTTTATTTTATATATTGATAAATAAATCTTCGCGATTTTTAGGATTGAGATATGAAAAAATATTATTTACGGTTAGTTAGGGGCATAATTGTTGGCGATATGTTAAAAAACGGACTATCAATCATTTTTTTTAAACAAAATGCAATATATTGAAACAATTATTCCATATATTTGCACTGTAATAATTGTATAGAGTTCTTTTAGAACTACGTTATATATCAATGAATTAAAGTCCTTTCCAGCCTTGTTTTTTATGTTTTCACCGGAATTCTCCCATTGTTTTAATTTCCTAAAAGATGTAACCTATGTTAAGTATTGAGATAAAGAGAGTTTATCTTAGGCTGCAAAACGAACTTTTCTGATAAAAAGATTGTATTTGTTTGAAAACTCACTGATTATTTGTATATTTGCGGGCGATTAAGCGAAGATGAGGAGGGGGCGGGTAGTCCCCTTCTTTTGTTCTTAACAGTATGTTTATGATTGAAAAGGGAGTAATAACTCAGTTGGTTGAAGAGAAATTGGCTTCTTCCGACAATTATTTGGTTGACGTAGTAGTTAAGCCGGGAAACCTTATTATTATTGAGATTGATAATGATGAGGCAGTTTGCATTGATGATTGTGTGGAATTGAGCCGGTATGTAGAGGAACATCTGGACCGGGATGTGGAAGACTTCGAGTTGGAAGTCGGTTCGGCAGGGGTTACCTCTCCTTTTAAAGTGCTTCGTCAATATGTAAAGAATATAGGGAACGAAGTGGAGATGCTGCTGAAAAGCGGTGTGAAACTGACCGGAGTATTGAAATCGGCCGACGAGAACGGTGTTGTAGTTACCGTTGAAAAGCAGGTAAAACCTGATGGTGCCAAACGTAAAGTTACTGTTCGGGAAGATCAATCCTATACATTCGAAGAAATAAAATATACAAAATACCTAATAAGATTCAAGTAAAGAAAGATTATGGCCAAGAAAGAGGAAACAATCAGTATGATTGACACACTTGCGGAGTTCAAGGAGTTGAAGAATATAGATAAGGATACGATGATCAGCGTGCTGGAAGATTCCTTCCGTAACGTAATCGCTAAAATGTTCGGTACGGATGAGAACTACGACGTAATTATCAACCCTGAAAAAGGTGACTTCGAGATCTGGAGAAACCGCACGGTTGTGGCTGATGACGAACTGGAAGATCCGAATCTGCAACTTACGTTGACCGAGGCCCGTAAGATCGATGCCGACTGTGAAGTAGGAGAAGAAGTAACCGACGAGGTTCATTTCGCCGATTTCGGACGTCGTGCCATCCTGAACCTGCGTCAGACGCTGGCTTCAAAGA
>OKXB01000774.1_pt1 | contig 36912 bp, 44 predicted proteins | sample 1601731 | NCBI WGS metagenome assembly OKXB01 (sample SAMN04414077, study PRJEB24778) | human gut metagenome | material: faecal | host: Homo sapiens
AAAGTAGAGGATTGATGACTATGATGGCAGGTTTTATGGTTATAGCAATTAGTCAGTCAAAAGGTTTATTTGGATTATAAGAGGAGGGCTAATAGATGGCAGGATTAATTGAAAAGATTTTTCAAATATCCTTTAAAATATTAGGTTTTAAAATTGACATTAGTGATTTTGTTGGAACAATTCGTAATTTATGTAATTGGAATTCAGTCACAAAAACCACTATATGGTCATTAGCATCTAATATCCATTCAATTATTGTACCAATAGGATTAAGTTTATTAACATTATTCTTTTTATTAGATGTGACTAAAAAAGTTATGGATTATGAAAGGTTTAGTTGGGAACGGATGGTATTTACTTTCATCCGTTTTCTCATCTTTAAAATGTTAATAGAAAATTCATTTGAATTGCTTTCATCTATAATGAGCATCTCAAATAACATTCTTACTCAAGTCACAGGTTCATTAGCATCTTCATCATCTATACCAGATCTTGCTGTTCAAATGGGAGATTTAGTTAGAAATGCAGGTAATATTGTTGAAAGAGGATTTATGGGAATTATTATATTAATTCTTTATATACCATTTATGGGTACTTTAATTGGAGTATTAGTTCAAGTTTTCTTGCGTATAGGAAAATTAATTTTAAGTTTTGCATTTTCTCCTATACCTATTGCAATAGGTACTTGGGAAGATGGACAAAGTGTTTGCAAAAGATTCATAATGTCTACTATTGCTCTTGGGATTGAAGCGTCAATGATAGTGGTATCAACGGCAATATATTCACTTGCATTATCTACATTAACTGATGCAGGTTCAATCAGTTCTATGGTAGCAATAATGTTTTTAAATGGATTTTTAATGGCAATGATTTCTATGACTAGTACAATGGCAGAAAGGTGGGTAGGTGCATAATGGATAGGATAGAACCTAGAATACATGATGAAATAAAGGATTATAAAGAAAAATTTTATAACTTCACTTTAAGACAATGGTTATTTGGAATTCTTATTATTATAACTACTGTACCATTATATTTATTTTTAACACCAAAAATAGGTAGTGATCTTACTGGATGGATAGTTATTATTGTAGCCATACCAATTGGCTTTTTTGGATTCATACCTATTCAAGGATTAAACGCTGAACGTATAATATTTTACTGGAAACGTAATTATATTAATTTTGCAAAACCTGTTTTATATAAAACGGAAGCAGAGTTATTAGAAGAAAAAAATAAGAAAAAGAAAACTAAAAAACCACATACAAAAGTGGATAAGAAGGAAATTAAAAAAAATAAAAAACAAGAAAAATTAAGATTGAAGGAATTGAAGAAGGAACGTAGTAAACAAAGAGAACTAGCACGTGCTAAGAAGAAATTTGGTATTAATACGTTAGAGAATACTACCAGCAATTTTTCGTTAAGTCAGGAAGAAGCACAAGTGCTATTAAAACTCGCTAAACAAGTTGTTGGAAAGGATAATAGTGTGATAAATGAAAAAAGCAAAGAAGGTTTTGAAAAAGAATCATACGAAGAAAAAGAAAAGTAATATTTTACCTATAACATTTATTCCTAAAACTAATCAAGAAATAATTTCTTATATGTTTAAGGAAGTAGATGAAAGAACAGGCATATTTAGAATTGATGATGATACTTATTCTATTTGTATTGAATATTCTGATGTATCATTTGCTAAAGCTAATGATGAGGAAGCAGAAAATATTTTCTTTAAATGGTTAGAGTATTTACATTCTTTTAGAGAAGATACTCATATACAGGTTATCAATGCAGGTACTCCTATTAAAACAGAAAAATATAAAGAAAGATTTATATTTGAAAAAGAACATTTGAAGGATGAACGGCAAATTCAAATTGCTGATGAATTAAATACACTTATAACTAATTCACTTGGTACAAATGAAGATACATTACAAACTAAAAGATTTATAGTAATATCTTTAAAAGCAAAAAACTTTATAGAAGCAAACGCATTATTTTTAAATATCTTTTTAAAGACTGAACAGAAGTTTAAGGAATTAAAATCAAAAGTTAATTTAATACCAGTTAAAGAAAGATTAAAATTTATATATAATTTTTTTAATATACAATCAGTAGAAGATAAAAATATTGACAATATAATAGAGTATGCTAAAGAAAATAATTTAACTATATTTGATGTAATTGCTCCAAAAAAAATTATGATGCGTGAATCTGATCTTATTGAAATAGATGATAAGAAGTTTCTTAGAGTTTTGTATGTATCTAAATTACCTAAAAGTTTAACTCCTAGATTTTATAACAGGATTACTACAATGGAAGACATTAATATAATTACCACATTAAATATTAATCCTACTAATTCTGCTAAGATGATTAAAGTTGTGGATAAAAGTTTATCAGCAATGGAAACTGAACGTCTTGAAAAGATAAAAAGAGCTGGGAAAAGTAATTTGGATTATGAATATGTTAAGGATAAAAAATTGGAAACCAAAATATCTAATGCAGAACAATTACAATATGATTTACAAAAGAATAATCAAAAGATATTTCAAAACAATTTTTTAGTATGTATAACTGCTAATAGCTTTGAAGAGTTAGAAGACCAAACAGTTAGAGTTCAGGAAGTTGCAGCAGAAATGTTAATAGAAATGAAACCAGTATTATGGCAACAATTAGAGGGGGTGCAAAATATTCTTCCTTTAGGTCATAATAGTTTGCAGTTTCAAAGAACTTTAACTAGTGAAGCAACAGCAGTAAATGTACCGTTTAATAGTAAAGATTTTAATCATGATAAATCACTATTTTATGGAGTTAATCTTGTTAGTAAAAATGCTATATTTTGTGATAGAAAAAAACTAATTAATGGTAATGGATGCGTATTAGCGACATCTGGTGCTGGTAAATCGTTTAATGTTAAAACTATTATAGAACAAATATTAATACGTTATCCAGAAGATGATATTTGCATCATAGAACCACAAAATGAATATGGTGAATTATTAAAAGTGTTTGGAGGACAAAAGATATTTATATCAACTAATTCAAATACTCATATAAATCCGTTTGACTTATCATTGAATTATGGTTATACTGAAAATGGTAAAAGCGAACCAGTAAAAAGCAAAGTAGAATATATTATTGCTTTCTTAGAAAGTATAGTAGGTGCTAATGCTTTATCTGGAGGGCAAAAAACTATTATAGATCGTTGTACTAAAATCATTTTTGAAGACTATGAAAAAAGTAATTTTACTGATGATAGTTTATTACCTACATTACCTGATTTTTATAATATGCTTTTAAAACAACCAGAAGAAGAAGCAAAGGATTTAGCATTAATTATAGAAAGATATGTTAAAGGTTCTATGGATTTGTTTTCTAAGAAGACCAATATAGATATTCAAAATAGATTAGTATCATTTGATATTAGTCAATTATCTGCATCATTACAGACAACAGGGTATTTAGTTGTATTAGACCATATCCAGAATAGACTAGCAAAGAATAAAGAGTTAGGTAAATATACATGGATTTTTATAGATGAATTTCATATTCTACTTGCGAATCCATATTCTGCTCAATATGTTGCTAATTTCTATAAAACTGGAAGAAAATTAAATGCGTTAAATACGGTAATTTCACAACAAATATCTCACTTATTAAGATCAGAATCTGGTAAAGATATTTTATCCAATTCAGAGTTTGCATTAATTTTAAAACAAAAACCTTTAGATTTACCATCTATTTGTAATATTTTTAATATTAGTGATGAAGAATCAATGTATGTTCAAGGAGATGCACCAACAGGGCAAGGGTTAGTAGTATTCGGTTCTGATGTTATACCTTTTACTAATAAAGTACCTAAGGATTATTTAATCTATCAAGTTAATAATACTGACAGTCAAGTACAGGCAAGATAATATGAAAGACAATACTGAAAGAGATGTTAAAAAGTCCATTGATAGATTATCAACATTATCATCAGAAGCATCTAGTCATACATTTGAAACAATTGATAAGATTGCAAAAAAGACCTCGGATTTCATTGAAAATAACTCCATAGAGATAGAATTAAATAACAATGATAAAGAAGTTGAATCACGATTAAAAACCTCTGAAAACGCATTAGAAAATGAAAATAAGCAAGATGCAACAACTCAGGAGGAGAATAACTCTACTAGCAAGTTGAAAACTAATGCTAATGATACAGATTCTAATAATTTAGATAATAAAGAATCTAATATTGAAGGAGTGAAGTCGGACAAGGACACTCCTAAGAAAAGTAAATTAAAAACAGTAGTAGAAAAAACAAATCAAAAGGTTTTTAAGTTTAATGATAATCAAGGTAAAGTATCAAAAGTTGCAACTGCTGTAAGCAAGAGTGGCGAAAAGGTATCTAAAGCAGGTAGAACGATTGTAAGAACTTCAAGAGAATTAAATAAAGCAATGAGCGAAGATGGTAGTGGTATAGATTATATTAATGAAAAAATTACTCGCAAAATTAAAACTAAAGCATCTGATAAATTAAGAAAGAGTACAAAGAAAGCTGCTAGTAAAGCAGGAAAAAAAATTAGTCAAACTCTTGGAAAAAAATTATTACAAGTTGCTAAAACGGTAGTTATGAAGTTAATAAAGATGTTAATATCTCTATTAGCAGCAACAGCTGAATTTATTATTCCTCTTGCTCTTATTCTGATTATAATAATTTCTGTATGTTCTATATTTGGTTCTACTATGTCTGAAACATCTTTAAATTCATATAAAGAATATCTTGATAGTATTCAGGAAGAGTATGATAAAAAAGTAGATGATTTTTTAGAAGAAAATCCAGGTGGTATAGTATTTGCAGTTGATGGTAGTTATGGTCGTATTGATTGGAGAATACCATTATCTATAATGCAAGGAACAGGAGCAGAATTAGAATTTGATCAAACAGAAAAAGACTTAATACAAAAATTTAAATCAGAAGGTTTATTAGAAAAACATGAAGTATTAGAACAAATAGTGGAGGAAACTGACGAAGCAGGTAATACAGTAGAATCAACCATTAAAGTATTAGTTATCACCAATAGCATGTATGAAGATTATATGGATTGGTGCAAGGACAATTATTCATATATAGCAAATTTTAATAAAACAAAAAAAGTATCAGAAGGAACTGATACTTATTTTTCTAATGAACAGTTGGATATGATTGAAATGTTATATCAATCTGATTTTTTTGCTGAGTTCTTAGGTACTGATTTTAAAACAAGAACGCCTACTTATGGAAAGACGGATGTTCCGTTAAATTTAAATACTGAACATTTTAATTCAAAAAACACTTTAACGACATCTGGATTTAAAGGTCAATGTACTTGGTTTAGTTTTGGTCGTGCATTACAAGTATCTGGAAAAAAAATGCCAACAGGTAATGCTCAAACTTGGATTAATTCTGCAATAACTATGGGTTATGAAACAGGTTCTCAACCATCTTATAATTCTGTTGTAGTATTATCATCTGATAGGTTTGGTCATGTTGCTTTTGTAGAGGAGTATGATGGTGAAACAATTACTATATCAGAAGGAAATGTAGGTAATGCGTGTAGAAATGATGATACGTGTAGTCAAGTAGAATACGCTAATGAACACGCTAACGAATTAGTAAGAACTAAAACTTATAGTTCATTTGATGAGTATAGAAGAATAAATAAAAATAATGGATATACCATTATAGGATTTATATATTTAGATTAAAAAGGAGAAATTATGAAAAAAAAGAAATTATGGATATTACTTATAATTACATTATTTGTTTGTAGTTTTACATCAGTAATGTTTAATTATAAAGATATAAAAAGAAATATAGAAATTGCTAAGGAAGAAAAAGCAGAGAAAGAAAAAAAAGAAGCTATGTTAAAACAGGATTTAATCAGTCCTGTTTTAATTTTGAAACAAGATAAATTAATAATGTATCAAGGTGATGAATTAAATTACAAATCATTTATAAAAGAAGCTACTGATAATTTAGAAGGAGATTTAACAGATCAAGTTAAATATACAAAAATAGATACATCAAAAACTGGAGAATTTTATATTGATTATGAAGTAAGTGATTCAGCATACAATGTTATTAAAGCAAGACTATTAGTAATTATTCGTGAAAAACCAAAATTTAAGAATTAATTTATAAGTGAGGTGATGAAATATGACTGATGAACAATTATTAATTATGTATCGTAAGTATAAGAGAAAAAGAAATATAATTATTATTTCTTTATTATTAATAATCATTATCTCTATATTTATATTTTTATCTATCAGTAATACTTCATCTAAAAAAGATGAGAATCCAAAGGAAATTACTAATATTCCAGAGGTAAAAGATGAAATAGCACCTGAAATAAAATTGAGTACAAATAATATAGAAATTATAGAAGGAGGTGATGTGGATTATCTAAAATATGTTGAAAGTGTTATAGATGATAAAGATGGAAATCTTTTAGAAAATATTATTTATGAAGAAGTAGATACTTCAAAAATTGGTGAACAAAAAATAATATATACCGTTTCTGATTCTTCTGGTAATACTTCTCAAGAAGTTATTATAGTTAATGTCAAAAAGAAAGAAGAACCAGTACAGCCACCAAAGGAAAATACATCTTCTAATAAAGTAGAAACTCCGAAAAAAGAAGAATCAAAACCATCAAACAACAATAATACATCTAATAACACACCAGCACAAAAACCTGAAACACCACCAAAAGAAGAAACACCAAACAATCCATCTACTGAAAAGATTGTTAAATACTTTTTATTCAAAGATGGTTATACAATGTTAAATGTATCAGAGATTTGTGCAGCAGAATTAAAGAAAACAAATAGAACTGGTATTTGTAGTCCAATACAAGACGAAAATGGAATCTATTTGGGTATGAAGTTAGAAACAAATTAGTATAGAAAAGAGAATTATATAAATGAATAAAGAATATATAAAAGAACTATTTGAAGAAAACAAAAAGATTTTTATGGATTATGAACTGGATATTGATACTCCAGAAGATTTAGAAAATTTTATGGAATCAATCATAATTTCAAATATGGAATATGATTTTCATATATATCCAGATGTGAATAAATTATTTAATAAACCAAACGAAATTACTAAAGAAATATCTAATGAAGAAATGGATATAGAAAAGTAATTTTTTTTACATTAAGTGTTTACTAGTATAAACTAAATAAAAACGAAAAGGAGAAAAAATGAAAAATAATTATTTATTATTAGCAGATATTTTAAAAGCAAAGAGAACGTTCTTTGGAGATAGTTTGAGAAGAATAGCAGGTGAAGTTGGAATTAGTCATACTGAATTAGCACGTATAGAAAACGGCAATAGAGAAAATTTTAGTTTATTAACATTAGTTAAATTGTGCGAAGTTTTAAATATAGATGTCATTAAATTATTAATGATAACAGGATATGTTCCGTTTGATGACGAATATTTTACTCCAGACGCATTAAATACAATTTATGATTTTATAAATGTATTAGAACCAGATGAGGAAGAATTTGATGATGATTTTGATGAAGAATTTGATGATGAAGAATGTGTTGTCGGATGTGAATGTTGTGAAGCAAAATCAAATGAAGAACCTCGTGTAGTATTTCGTATTCATAAAAATATAATGTAAAGAAAGGAAAGTATATATGAACACATTAATTATTAGTCAAGAAAATAATATTCTTCATATTTTTAATAGAGGTTATACTGTGGATTATACTTTTTACAATTCAAAAGGTCATAGCTTAGATGGAGGAATATTAGAAAGTAGTAAGGAAAAATTTGATACACAAGAAGTAAAAAATGAAATAATAAACATGTTTAAAGATTCAATTAATTTTACAGAACCATACATGTTTTTAGAAGGTGAAAAAGCAGAAGGCTTATTAGAATTAATAGAAATGGAAGATTATAAAAATGCTCAGTTAAAAGTTAATAATTATTTATCTTCTATAAAAAATAGTTCATATATTGAAATGGATAGGTGATGCTGAACACAAAAATATTAAAAGAAATAACAAATTTTTGTAGAGAATGTGGTTCTCACACTTGTTGTCCAGAAGAAGATTGTGTTTTATTTAGGATAGAAAAATTAGTAGTAAATGATAAAAATAAGAAAAAGAAAAGGAGAAAAAAATGAGAAATATATATGATGATTTTATTCAACAAAAACCAAAAGAGATGTCAAAAACAATGTCAGATATGGCATTTAAGTATATTAATCCAGATACTCAACAACCAACTAGAATACCAGCAGCACACTTTGAAAAAGAGTTAGGTCAAGAAGTAGAAAGAGCAATAACTCAATCAGTTAATAGACAATTTCTTTCAATTATGTATAGTCAATTAAATTCGTTAAAAAAGGATAATGAAAAATTATTTTATGAAGCATTAATCTGTATTGATAATAATTTAAATCCAAAAGATTTAAGAATACCAGAACAAATAGCAATTAACTATACTTATGATTATATTCAAGAAAAACAAAGAACAGAGAAAAAAGAATTCCGTTTCTTTAATCAAGATATATCTAATGAATATCATAGAGCAATAACTGATCCTAATATTCAAGCTGAAGCTATGGAAATTTCTAACTTTTTAGAAAACCAAGAAACAAGGGAATTAAATCGCATTAAAGAAGATACAATAAATAATCAACCCCAACAATCACAACAACCAGAATCTTATTCTTACGAGCAAGAAGAAGATATGGATCTGGAATATGATTATTAGGGGTGAATTATGAATAAATACGATATTGAAATAGAAGAAGTTTTAAGAAGAGTTATTACAGGAGTAGAGGCAAAGGATATAAATGAAGCTATTAATAAAGTTGAAGAAAGATATGATAATGAAGAAATAGTTTTAGATAGTTCTGATTTTGTAGAAAACTCTTTTGATAATTTATATAGTAAAAATTTAGATAAAGATATAGAAATTTCTATAAAATATGATGCACAAGATGGTATATTATCTATTAATTCTCAAGGTTATAAAGAAGGTAAATATGTGTGTGATTCAGCTCGTGATATAACTAGATGTGTTCAAGTATATGTTAGTGATTATATAGAAGAGTATGAAATAACATCTGATGTTGCAAATAGAGAATATGAAGAAGAATTAGAAAGGGAATGATATGAAAAATAGTTTTGTTGAGTTTATAAAAGATAATGATAGTAATGATCAAAGTTTTGAAACAAAATATAGAAATATAAAAGTTCATAAAGAAAAATATAATGATAGATTCATTATTTTATATTCTAAACAAGAATTAAAAGGCTTAAGACAAGATGATTATGAAATAGTTGGATATTATGATATTATAGAGAATGTTTTATATAATAGCAGTTATCAAATAAGTGATATTGTTCCAAATGATAATTCTATATTTCAAAATAATTTTGAAAATGTTATTACAAATTTATGCAAAGAAATTGATGAATATATTTCAGATTATGTTATTAAAAATGCTGAAGAATATAGAGAATTAGGTCAAGAAAAATATAAAGAACTAGATAGTTGGAGAAAAGCTGGAGCAACTAAAGAAATTGAAAGTAATTTTATTGAAGATATTGTTCCTATTGTAAAAATGGCAAGTGCAGGTAGTGCATATAAAATTAGATATAGTGAAGAATATAATAATAAAAATATAATAATAGATTATTTAGATAATCCTAAAAAATTAGTTGAAGACTATGCAGTTAAGTTCATAAATGAAAATAAAGAAGAATTAGGAAAAGATTTATTAGTATATGAATATCAACTTGAGTATTTAGATAAGATCAAAGAAAACAAGGATAATGAATTTGATTATATTTATACTAATAAAAAAATACTAGAGAGCATCAAAGACTTAGATGCAAAAAATATAACTATAACTATTAATTATAATAACAATGAAATAACATTTAAATATGATTTTAATAGATTATTATCTGAATTAAAAAATGCAGATTATAAAGGTTATGAATATAGTTCTAGTTATGAAAAAGTAAGAGATTTCTTAAAAGAAAATAATATAAAAGATGAAAGAGGTTATCAAGAAGATGATTTCAAATTTGCTAATATTACATCCATTACTTATGGCAAAAAAGTAATATATCAAAATGAAATATCAAAAGAAGATAAAGAATTAGATAATGATGATTTTGATTTAGAAAGATAATTTTTTATATTAAACGTTTACTAGTGTAAACAAGAATAGAAAGGAAAATATATGAATAATAAAACATTAGAGAAAAAAATAGAGAGATTAGAACAACTAAAAAGTAAAGAGTTAGAAAAAATTTCTGCAATTAACCAAGTGGTTTCTGATTATGATAAACAATTAAAAGTTTTATATGATTTTAGAAAAGAACAAGAAAAAATTTATCAAAGACAACAAGAATTAGATTTAAAAATTAAGGAGCAACAATAATAATGAGCAGTTATTTTAAAGCTCGTGATGAATTAGTAAAAATGTATATTAAAAGTTTGGAAGAAGGTAGAATTCCCTGGGAAAAGATGTGGCAAACAAATATCCCAGAGAATGGTATTACAGGAAAAAAATATAAGGGTGTTAATAATTTGATTTTATCTTATGTAGCAATTCAAAGAGGATATAAAGATAATAGATGGTGTACTTATATGCAAGTTTCAAAGAATAAATGGAAATTGAAAGATGCTAAAGGACAAGGTGTTTCTATTGAATATGTAGGAATGAAAAATAAAAAAGATAATAAACTTTATACCTTTGAAGAATACAGAAAAATTATTAAAGAATTCCCAGAAAAAGAACCTGAGTTTTCAATGAGAAGGTATAACTACACAGTATTTAATGCTGACCTTATAGAAGGTATTGAAAAGAATAATGATGTTAATAAAGACAAAATAATTAGTAATGATTACATTAGTAATATCATAAACAATATTGATGTTAAATATCAAGAAAAAGGTCAAGAAGCATATTATGATGTTATAGGTGATGAAGTAGTTATACCACCTTCTAATACTTTTAAAAATACTTATGCTTATTATTCAACACAATTACATGAAATAGCTCATGCAACAGGTCATAATACTAGATTAAATAGAGATATGTCTGGTGAATACAGAACTGAATCGTATGCTAAGGAAGAACTAAGAGCAGAAATTAGTTCTTCTTTTCTTATGCAAAAATTAGGTTTAGAATATGATGAAAGGCATCTGACTAATCATAAAGCGTATGTAAGAGGTTGGTTAGAGATTATCAAAGATAAACCACAAGAATTATTTGCAGCAATATCAGATGCTAATAAAATAGTTTCATATTTAGAAGATAAAAGTTTATCAAAAGATAAAGATTTTTCTAAAGAAATATCTAATGAAGAAATGGAGATGGAGTATGCGTAGTATTCATAGTAGACATTATATCTACACACATTGGTTAAGAATTGATTTAAATAATGATGAAAGGAAACAATGGGAACAATTAAAAGATTATTGGAATAAATATGATTGTTCAATGACTGTATATTATTATGATTATAATCCATTAACTGAAAAAGCAATTAAGTTAGATTGTAATCAATCATACGAAGATTTAGATCTTGATGTTAATTCTATGTCTTCTGGCAGTCTAAAAAGAGTTAAAGCAAAACCTACTAATATAACAGTTTATAATAAAGGTATTGAGCATTTTTTTGTTAATAAGTTAGGACTGGAAGTATTAGAAACATTAAGAAAACCAAAATCAACAATTGAAATTCCTGAATCCGAATTAATAACAGTTGATGTTTTAAAAGAATTTGGAAGAATGAAAAATATAGACAAATTTAAAAAAATAATGGATGAAGAAAATTGGAAAATTGTTAAAATTCCTAGTGGTGTAAATTATCATTATCAACTATATTTTGGAAAAGGTAAACAAGTATATAATAGATACGAATATGCTTTTGCAAATTTTACTTATAAGAGTATATTTAAGGATAGATTTCAAAGGTTTATTAATAATGTAATAAAACAAAAAGAACTGAATTTAAATAATTTTGTAGGTAAAAAAATAAATATGTTTGAATCTAAACAACAAGTATCTGTTGGAAAAAATATTAATACAGATGTTAAATGTGTAGGATTAGTTTTAGGAATAAATAATAATTGTTTAGATATTTATGATTTTCAAAGAGCAATAGGAGAACAATTTTATTCTATAAACTTAGATGAGTTTGAACAGAAGTTTAATGAGGGTATTTACAAACCAAACTTTAATATTTTAACATCATACGAGAATTTAGAACTAAGAAAGTATTTAAATAATAAATGCAAAAAATTTACAGAATTATGTGGTGATTGGGATTATAGAAATATAGATATGACTGATATACATTTAGGAGGTATAAAAGTACAAAAAGATAAGATTATCCTTTTCTGCGAAAAATATTCATCTGAAATAGATGATTATATTTCTTATCCTGATTATGAAATAACATCAAAAGAACTAATTAATGATTTCAATTTGCTGGATTTAGAAAATAGAGAAAAAGTTTTAGAGTATATCTCTAATTTGGAAAATCACATTAATTATGATGAACTGGAAAATATGCTTTTGGAACAAGAACAAAAGAATATTAAAGAAAAAGAATTAATAGAAGAAATGGAGATAGAATATGAATAATATTTTAGATATTTATGAAAGTTTAGCTGATTCTATTGAAGAAATAGACGATTTTAGGATTTATGATTTTATATATTATTTAGGAATAAATAGCGTTGATAAAGATATATCAAAAGAAGAGATAACAAGATTAATAAATGTATGTAAAGAAAGTTCAGATAATTTTATTGATACCTTTAAGTTAGCCAGAACATTAACTTCGCTTGTATATAAAGAAAAATATATGACTTTAGATCAATTAGAGCGTGTACCTTCAGAATCAATAAAACATTTTTATTCGGAGGAAAAAATGTATGAATTAAGATATTATTTTGAATCATACGAAGAAATGGTGATCTCACCAAAAGAAATAATGGAAGGCGTATCTTATACCGTTGCTCGTGTTGTTCATAATGGTTATTGTGCTGAACTACATTATTGTAGTGATACAGGTGCATCAGTAGAATATGGAACAAAAACATCTCATGATATGTGGGAAAATGAGGTAGAAGATGCCAGTTGGTTTAATAAAGATTTATCAGATGATTATATATTAAATAGATTAAATTGTTTATATGATGAAGAATTTTCTGATAAAAGAATAACAAATGAAAAAGCAGAAGAGATGAATTTAATTGATCACATTTTAGCAAAACACAAAGTAGATGATATTGTTTTATATTCAAACGACAATGGAGATTTAATTGCTTTTGATGATGTGAATTACTGGAAGGGAAAAGATTTTTATGATTTCATGTTCAAAGAATTATTTGTTTATAACCGTGAAGGAAAAGTAGAATTAATAGAAGATTCTGATTATAAAAAACTAGAAGGATATAGAAAACAATATGAAGAAAAAGCAAACGAAATAGAAAAGGAGATAGAATATGAATAAAATAAAAGCATTAAAAGAATTAGCAGAAGTATTTGGAAAATATGATTGTAATATTTATGATTTTTGTTATTATTTAGGATTAACAAATGTAAAAGAAGATATAAAAAATAAAGATTTAATAGTATTATTGGATAAATGTTCTGAGTTATGTGGAGAATATACAGATCCAATTGAAGTAGGACAATCATTAGCAAATGCAGTATATGAAGATAAATCTATAACAATAAAACAATTAAAAAAAATGAGTGCTGAAAGGTTTAATGATTGGTATATGGATGGAAGAGAAGTAGGTAATGATTTAGAATTAGATGAAGAAAGGGAGATGGAATAATGGACGTTTTATTTGGATATAAATCAATGCCTGAATGGCACAAAAAGAATATAAAAAATTATTATATATTAGATGGAATTTATAAAGCAGAACCTAATATAAGCGAAGAGGATGCACGATACATTTTTAATATTTGTCAACAAATTAAGAATGAAAAAGTGTGTCCTTTTTCTATTGCTTATTATTTGACAGAACATTATATGAAAGATGATATAGATGATGAAGAATTAAAAGTTGCAACTTCTGGAGAGATAATTTCTGCTGTTCTTCATAATGATTTAAACTTTTTACCATTCTTGAATTCTGACAAAGTAATGGAAAGATTTTAAAAAATAATACTAAACTGTCGGAGACTATTTGCAGGTCTTAGGAGTTTGTCCTAACAAGCTGATGGGTGTGTCAACACCATGCTTGATAGAAAAAATAAGACTATTGAATAACCTCAGTTATAAATTTGTATTTAGAAAGGAGCTAAGATGGAATTTAAGTCAATGGAGAAGTGGCGAATTCAAAGAGATTTAAATTTAACTGAAGTACAATTAGAGGAAGTTATACGAAGAGCAGGAAGAAGGCATCCAATGGAAGATTGGGTGCATCTTCGTGTATCTCGTAATGGTGATGTAGTAGAATATTTAAAATTAGAATTTGTTTACTGGTTGAAAGAAGTTTATTTTAACAAAGAAAAATTTTATCTTGATCTTGAAATAGAATTTTTTGAAAAACAAATTAGAAGACTAGAATCAGAATTAAATATATCTCCTTATGAATTTAAATATGAAGACACATCATTAAAAGATTTACGTTCATACTTTAATAAAAGCAAAAATGCAATTGGTAGAGCAGTCAATGAAATGAAAAAGCAAACTAATAATTCATATAAGTATTTAAAAGATGGTAGAGTTATGATTAATAAAGAAGGAGTTAAATGGTTGGCTGAAAAATATTTTCGTAGAGCATACTTAAAAGATTTAGAATTATATAAACTTGAATTGCAAGAAAGAAAGATAAAGTTGGATGAATTCAACAGAAGAAAGATATAGCAAATTAAGAAGACAAAAAATTAATGTTATGCTTAACGAAGAAGAAAGAAGAATCATAACTGAAAAAGCTATTAAATATGGATTTGGAGATTGTCTAGCTGAATATATTAGAGCAGCATGTATATATGAAAATATATATATAGAAGACGTGGCTGGGAAACAAGAGTTATGTGAGATTATAAGTAAGTTTATAGAAACATTAAGAGAAATTTTAAAAGAACAAAAAAAACTATTAAATAATTATATGATAGGTAAAGAAGATATAGAAGTTATTAGTAATCAAAATATCATTATAATTAAAATGATAAGTAAGTTATCTAATTTAGTAATATCTATTTTATCAGTTAATACAGAAAAGAGAATTCAACAAAGATTAGGTATGATTGAGAAGTATAAGATTGATGAAAATTTTTATAAAAAAATTATGAATAATAATTATCAACATTTTATAGTTAGACCTTCTAATTTAAATAGACCTAATCAAAAACCTGTATATATAGTTTATTTAAATAATCATACTTATACCTATTCTTTGGATGATATTAATCAAGATGATTTAATTCAAAAGATAAATAATTGTAGAGATGTAGCAATGCAGAAAGATTTGTTAATATCATTTTATAGAGAAGATAGTATTTTGAATTTTGGAATCATTATGGAATTTCAAGATAAGACAGCAGCTAAAGAATTCGCTAGTGAAATTAATTCACAATTCTTTTCATTAGAAGGTGATACTTATACCAACAACAGCTAGATGGTCGGTTCATGGTGTACAAGGTAGAATAGATTGTATTAATTATATTAAGGATTCTAAAAAAACAAGAGAAGGAACATTAATAACAGGAGTTAATTGTTCCTCTCAATTTGCTGCTTATGAAATGAAAGTTAATAATGATAAATTTCATATAACTGAAGATGGTGATAGTAGAACTTGTTATCACGGTTATCAATCTTTTGATCCAAAGGAAAAAGGATTAACTCCAGAGAAGGTTCATGAGATGGGTGTTGAATTAGTTAAAAGATTATATCCAGAATTTCAAGTATTAGTCACCACACATGTTGACAGGTCACACATCCATAATCATTATGTAATAAATGCTGTTAATATGAAGGGAAGAAAATTAGAAGATAGACTTGCGAATCCAATTGAAGGGTTGTATGGACTTAGAGATATGAGTGATAAGATTGCATTAGAATATGGATTAAAGATAATTGAGGATGCACCAAAGATTGGAAGGTTCGGTAGAAGTAAATATTTATATAACGAAGCAACTAAGACTTGGCGACAACAAATTATAGAGAAGATTGATTATTTAAAAACAAGGTGTTTTTCTTTTGATGAATTATTAGAAAGACTAGCGTATGATGGTTATCAAATTAAACTAGGAAAAAATATTCGTATCCGTCCTTATGGTAAAGAAAGATTTGTTAGTATTAAAACATTAGGTGAAGGATATAGTGAAGAAGAATTAAAAGAATTCTTTAAACAAAAAAGAAAAAATCAAACAGTAATTGATTTTGAAAAATATAAATTAGGTGCTGAAGATAGTGAGATTTTATCTTTATATAACGAACTAGCAATAAGATCAAAACAATCTATTTTATATAGTATGAAAGATTTAGATGTAAATAGTGAGTATTTTAAATATTATAATTCAAGATATATGGAAATTAGACGTTATCATCAACTTGTGGATACTATTAATTTTTTAAATGAGAATAAGATATTTGGTTATGAAACATTAGAAGAACAAATAGAAAAAGTTAAACAGGATATACTTAATAAAGAGTCAGAATATCAAGAATTGTTTTCTGAAAATGAAACATTACAATTAAGAGTACCATTATGTAATTTATATTTAGAATATTTAGATATATATGAATCATATACGGAACAACAAGAATTATCTTCATCATACTTAGAACCATCTAAAGAAGTAAAAACTTTTTTAGATGTTCAGGAACAATTAGGTGTTCACTCATTAGATGAAGTAAATGATATTTTAGCAGAAGCGAATAGGTTTAAAGTTAAAACTAATAAATGTTATGCTTATTTAACTTATTTAAAAAATAAAGCTAGTGAGTTAGAAAAGATAAAGGGTATATCATTAGAAAGCGAAAAAGGATATATCAAAAGTGTATCAGTTAGTAAAAATATGATAGATGAATCTCGTTCTAATAAAGAAGAATATTGTATAAGAATACCATATAGCGAATATTATATGTATGTTCCTAAGAGCAACATTGCTTGGATTAGTTTTGATAAGAGAGGTATTTTATATTTAGTAGATGATAAAGAATATATTTTATATGATAAATACAATGATGAAAGAAGACGTGCATCTGGAGAAGAAATAGAAAATATTTCTCAAGAAGAAAAACAAAAGATAAATGATTATTATAAATCAAAATAACAAAAAATTATGGTATAATATAACTAACAGACAAATAGTAATTTGTAGATTAGAAGTGATAGTATGAATAAACAAAAATCTTTAGTAGATAATATAATTCTTATGAAAGAATGGAATTATGAAAAGAATGGAGATTTAAAACCAGAAAATTTTATGCCTAATTCAAACAAAAAAGTATGGTGGAAATGTGAAGAAGGACATGAATGGGAGGCAGTGATTTCTTCAAGAACAGCAGGTAGAAATTGTCCATATTGTTCTGGAAAAAAACGATTAAAAGGATTTAATGATGTTTTTACATTACATCAATCATGGAAAAAATATTGGGATTTTGAAACTAACAATATTAATAATATTAATCCATATTTATTAGGTGACAAAAGTCATGTGAAAGTTAATTGGATATGTAGTAAATGTGGAAAAAAATTTGCAAGAGTTTTGAGCCATACAAAGGATATAGTTTTGTGTAATGAATGTACTAACAAAAATAATGGTTTAAATAAAGTTAAAACGATTATAAAAAATAAAGGGAGTTTATTAGATAATTGCCCAGAAATCGCAAAAGAATGGAATTACGAAAAGAATGGAGATTTAAAACCAGAAAATGTATCAACTAATAGTAATAAAAAAGTATGGTGGAAATGTAAAGAAGGACATGAATGGGAGGCAGTAATCAATAGTAGAACAGGAACAAGTAATAATAATTGTCCATATTGTTCAAATCAAAAAATTCTTAAAGGATATAACGATTTAGAAACTTTATATCCAGAAATCGCAAAAGAATGGAATGCTCAAAAAAACAAAATAAATCCATGTGAAGTTGGGGCGGGTTCTGGAAAAAAATATTGGTGGATATGTAAGCAAGGTCATGAGTATGAAATGTCTCCTTTAGATCGCATATATGGTATGGGATGCTCTGTTTGCAGTAGTGAAAGAAAAATATCAGTTCCTGAAAAAACAGTTTTATTTTATTTAAAGAAATTTTTATCAGAAAAAATAGAATCTAATTTTAGATCAAAATTAATTTTAAATAAAGAAATTGATATTTTTATACCAAATAAAAAAATTGGTATAGAATATGATGGTATTTATTTTCATAAAGATAAAAAAAGAGATAAAATGAAAGATTTAATTTGTGAACAGCAAGATATAAAATTATATCATATAGCTGAATCTAAAAGTGAAAATATAGTAAATGACAACTATATATTTTATGATGTAAGAAAAGAAACTAATTTGGAATGGGCGATAAATATTTTATTAAATATTATTCTTAACACTAAATGTAATTATGATATTAATATAAAAAGAGATAGAATTAAAATATATAACTTAATAGATTTTTACGAAAAGGAACAATCTTTGCTTAATAATTATCCAGAAATCGCAAAAGAATGGAATTATGAAAAGAACGGAAAACTAAAACCTGAATTTGTACCATATGGTAGCGAAAAAAAAGTATGGTGGAAATGTAAAGAAGGTCATGAGTATGAAGCTATAATTTATTCAAGAACAAAAACAACTGGAGGAGGTTGTCCGTATTGTGCAGGACAAAAAGTATTAAGTGGATATAATGATTTAAAAACACTATATCCAGAAATCGCAAAAGAATGGAATTACGAAAAGAATGGAGATTTAAAACCAGATAATATTACAATAGGTAGTAATAAAAAAGTATGGTGGATATGTTCTAAAGGACATGAATGGCAAATTCAAGTTCATCAAAGAACGCTTTACCAACATAATTGTCCATATTGTGCAGGACAAAAAGCAATCGTTGGTAAAAATGATTTATTAACAAAAAATCCTAAACTTGCAGCAGAATGGAATTATGAAAAGAATGGAGATTTAAAACCAGAAAATTTTATGCCAAATTCTCATAAAAAGATATGGTGGATTTGTGAAAAAAATCATGAATGGGAAGCATCTATTGATGATAGAAATACTGGAAACGGATGTCCTTATTGTTCCAATTCTAAACTTTTAGAAGGATATAATGATTTATTAACAAAAAATCCTAAACTTGCAGCAGAATGGAATTATGAAAAGAATGGAGATTTAAAACCTAACAACTTTTTCCCTAATTCCCATAGAAAAGTATGGTGGATATGTTCTAAAGGACATGAATACGAAGCATATATAATAGATAAAAATAATGGTTCAGGTTGTCCTATTTGTTCTAATAAAATTATTGTAAAAGGAATTAATGATTTGGCAACTTTAAATCCAGACATAGTGCAATTTTGGAACTATGATAAAAATTGTAAATTAACTCCTAATAATGTGGGGAGTGGATCTGGAAAAAAAGTATGGTGGAAATGTCCAAGTTGTAATTATGAGTGGCAATTAAGGATTGTTGATATGGTAAATAAAAAATATAAATGCATTAGATGCAAAATAGAAAACTAATAATAAATTTAATTCGGAGATGATTTATATTACTAAAGCAAAATATGATGAGTGGTATTTTTATGACAATTGTGAAAAATTTATTAAAGAAATTGATTTTGTTTATAATTTGTATATAAATAATATTAAAGATATTTATAATACTCCATTAAACGAAGCAGATTATTATGTAAATTATTTAGAACAAAATTTACAAGAATTAGAATCGTTATCCCCAGATGATGCTATGTTAGAAATTCAAGGTAAAGGACAAGAGAGATATTATTTTGTATTAAACATGAAGTATAGAAATTTAGCAATGTATATTAATGTAATTTATCAAATGTTAGAACAATTTATAATGGCAATTTGTAGATTTCAACAAGAATATCATACTGGAGATCCATATATTAAAAATTTATCATTAAAGAATCTTAATCAATGTATAAAAATGTTTGATGAATACAATTTTGAAATAGAAAACTTAGATATTTATGATAAAATTAATGAATTAAGACTTTTACAAAATGTATTGAAACATGCAGAAGGAACATCTAAAAAAGAATTAAATGAAAAAAGGCCAGACTATTTTACAACAAAAAAATCTGTTTTTGCCATGTATAGAAACACTATTATTGATGCAACTTTGAATATTTCTGATGAAGATTTGAAAGATTATGTTGATGCCATAAAAGAATTTTTAAAATTATTCCCAGATAAATTAATACATGAATATAATTGTTAATAAATTACAATTTATCAAGCAGATCTATATAAGATTTGCTTTTTTCATGGTATAATATAACTAACAGATAAATAGTAATTTGTTTGTTAGGAGGAATAATTATGAAGAAAAAAATTTTTGGTATTCTATTATGTGGGTTTGTGGCTTTGAGTTTAACTGGGTGTATCAAAGGAAATAATAATGATGAAAATAAATTGAATGAAGATAGTAATGAATGTTGTGAAGGTTGTTTATGTGGAGATACTATAGAATTATTAAAGACGACTCAAACTGCTTGGACATTAACTAAAATAAATAATAAGGGAGAATATGAGTATATTAAAGACTCCTTTATTAATTTTCACGGAACAGGAAAAAATAAATTTGCTTTTTTTGATAACGGAAAAGAAGTAAAAGGAGAATTTAAAATTAATAAAAATAATGAAATAGTATTAAATTATGATACAAACAACGAAATAATTTGTAAATTAGGTGAAGAAAAAGATTTAATAGCAGTTATGTATTGTGACAATAACTTTGGAACATTTACATTGCAAAAACAAGGTACTCTTGAATTACCAAATATAATAAAGGATACTGTATCAAAAACAAAAACAATAAAGATTAAAGGACAGCAATCAATTACAGATGCAGAAGAAATAAATGCCTTTTTATCGGTAATAAATAATTCTAAAGTATGGACAGGTGCTGTAACATTGCCATCACCTAAATATGAATTGGAATTATTGGATAATAATAACAATAACATTGCAAAAATTTTATATAATCCAGGGCATTATTTTAATATTGAAATAAATGAAAAAAGTTATGAATTAACAAATATTGATAATGATTCATTAACTGTAATATTAAGCAAATAGATAAATTACAATTTATAGAGCAGATTAAAATTATTATCTGCTTTTTTCGTGGTATAATATTAGAGAAGATTTAATAGAAGAAGTGATGTGAATAGCAAAAATTAGGGTGGTGAGTATATGGATAAAACTTATATGTGCATAGATTTAAAAAGTTTTTATGCTTCAGTAGAATGTAGAGAGAGAAATTTGGATCCGTTAGACACTAACCTTGTTGTTGCAGATGAAGAGAGAACAGATAAAACGATTTGTTTGGCCGTTTCACCATCATTAAAATCTTACGGTATATCAGGAAGAGCGAGATTATTTGAAGCTAAACAAAAAGTAAGAGAAGTAAACTATCAAAGAAAAAAGGATAATCATTATAAACCATTTATTGGTAAATCTTATATAAATTCAGAACTAATTAAGGACAGTAGTTTAGAATTAGATTTTATTAAAGCTGTTCCTCGTATGAAATTGTATATGAAATATAGTACAGATATATACAATATATATTTAAAATATATTGCACCAGAAGATATTTTAGTTTATTCAATTGATGAAGTATTTTGTGATATTACTAATTATTTAAAATTTTATAAAATGACAGCTGAAGAACTTGTTATGAAAATGATTGAAGATGTTTACAACACAACAGGTATTACAGCGACGGCTGGAATTGGTACTAATATGTTTCTGGCAAAAGTTGCAATGGATATTACTGCAAAAAAAATGCAACCTAATGAATTTGGCGTTAGAATTGCTACTTTAGATGAAAGAAAATTTAAAGAACAATTATGGAATCATAAACCACTAACAGATTTTTGGAGAATAGGTAAAGGTTACGCAAAAAAATTAGAAGATAATAAAATGTATACAATGGGTGATGTTGCAAGGATGTCAATAAATAATGAAGATTTACTTTTTAAATTGTTTGGTGTAAATGCAGAATTTTTAATAGATCATGCTTGGGGTTATGAACCGTGCACTATTGAACAAGCAAAAAGTTATAAACCAACATCAAACAGCATCAGTTCAGGACAAGTATTACATTGTCCTTATGATTATAAAAAGACAAAACTTATTGTAAAAGAAATGGTAGATAATCTCGTTCTTGATTTAGTAGAAAAAAAATTAAAAGCAAGTCAATTTGTATTAACAATAGGTTATGATATAGATAATTTAACAAATCCTAAAATTAGTAAATTATATAATGGTGAAATAACAACTGATATGTATGGGAGAAAGATTCCTAAACATGCACACGGTACTATTAATATTGACCACAAAACTTCATCAACAACAATAATAATGAATGAAGTTTTAAAGTTGTATGATAGAATAACAAATCCTATTTTATTAGTTAGAAGAATTAATTTAGTTGCAAGTAATGTAGTAAGTGAGGATAAGGTAGAGAATAAACCACAAAGGCAACAATTAGATTTGTTTACGAATTATCAGGAACAAGATGAGTTAAATAAAAAACAAATAGAACGTGAAAAAGAAGATGCTAAAATTCAAAAAACAATCTTAGAATTAAAAAGAAGATATGGAAAAAATGCAATATTAAAAGGAATGAATTTAGAGGAAGGAGCAACTGCAATTGAAAGAAATCGTGAAGTAGGAGGTCATAAAGGATAATGAATGATTACACAGATATTATAGATTTAAATAGACCATTATCTAAACATGCAAATTTAGGAGTTGAATCACGTGCAGCACAATTTGCTCCTTTTGCAGCTTTAACTGGATATGATGCAGAAATAAGAGAAACTGCTAGATTAACAGACAAAAAAATAGAAGTTGATGATGGACTGAAAGATTTATTAAATTCAAAATTAGCATATTTGAATGAAAATATAAAAGAACGAAATGAAATAACAATTACTTTCTTCGTAAAAGATAAAACAAAAGAAGGTGGTAGTTATGAAACAGTTAATGGCATTATTAAAAAAATAGATCCAATAGAAGGAATAATAAAATTAGAAAACAAGGATATTATATTAATGCAAGATGTTTTAAGTATAACTGGTGATATATTTAAAAATATGTATGAATCATACGAATAATAATTTGTATGAATTTTTTTATGTTAGAAAGGATAATGATATGAATACTGATTATATTAGAAGTTTATTAATTATGTTTAATAATAGAAGTGAATATGAAATAGAAACTGCATTAGCTATTTATGAATATATGAATAAAGATATTAAAGATATAACTAATGAAGAGATATTTAAAGTTCATGAATTGGTACATTCACAAGATGACGTGTTTAATGATTACATTAAAGAAGAGGTTATAAAAATAAAAGAAGAATCAGAACGCAAGAATAAACTTATTGAAGAAAAACAAAAAGAAGAAAAAAAAATTCAACAAGAAAAAGAACAAGATGAAATAGAAAAATAAGTCATTTTGTAGAATTGTGTGTTATAATTAAATTATCAGAAGATACAGGAGGTGAATCTGAATGAAAAAGGCTGAAATTATTGAAGCATTAGCAGAAAAGACTGGTTTAACTAAAGCAGATGTTGCTAGAGTATATGAAGGTACGTTTGAATTGTTTAAAGAAGAGTTAGGAAAAGGCAATGATGTTGCAGTTGCTGGATTCGGAACTTTTAAAATTTCTGAAAGAGCAGCAAGAGATGGAATTAATCCATTAACTAAAAAACCTTTACACATTCCTGCTAAAAAAGCAGTATCATTCAAAGCTGGTTCTGCATTAAAAGAAACAGTTAATAAATAATTTAAAAATAAGATTGGATTAGTATGAATAATACTAATCCTTTTTATTTTGTTATAGAAAAGGAGAAATTTAAATGTCATTAAATAAAGAGGCAATATCAAAAAATTTGGATTATATAAGAGAAGCATATAGAACTAATAGTCAAGAATTTATAATTGCTTTCTTTTTATATGAAATAAACGGAACAACAAAAGAAGAACTTACAGAAGATATGATTAATAGTGTAGAGAAAATATTAGATGAAACAGAATATTGGTATGATGATTTAATGCGTGATAAAATTAGAAATATTAAAACTGAAATCTTAAAAAATCAATTAAGTGATTCTTTGACTAATTATATTGATAATTGTACTGATCAAGAATGGAATAAATTATTAAATGAATATAATGTGAGTGATGAGGAAAACTATATGGGTGAAGTAAGAGAAAATCTTGAAGAATCAATTATGGAATACTTTGAAGATGAAGAGTTAGAAAACCAAGAAGAGATGTTAGAGTTTTTTAAAAAGTATGATGTTATTGAAAAAGAGCAAGAGGAGGAACTGGAAAGATAATATATGAAAGCAATTAAAGTTTTATTATTATTTATATTGTTAGCAATGTTAGGTTTTAGTTTATATAAGATTAATGAAATAAAAAAAGAATTAACTGCCTCTGAAGAAATAAAAGAAGAATTAATTGAATTAGTAGAAATACCAGAAGTACCTTCTGAAGAACCATCTTTTGAAGTTGATTTTAATGAATTAAAAAAAATCAATTCTGATGTTATAGGATGGATAGTAATAGAAGGTACACAAGTGAATTATCCTGTTGTTCAAGGAAATAATAATTCTTATTATTTAAATCATTCTTACGATAAAAAATGGAATTCACTTGGAAGTATATTTGCTGATTATCAATCATCAAATGATTTTACAGATTATAATACTTTTATTTATGGTCATCATACTAAAAATGGAAGTATGTTTGGAGAATTATATAAATATATGAACAAAGATTTTTATAATGAAAATAATACTTTTTATTTATACACACCAAACGGAAATTATGAAGCAGAAATATTTAGTGCATATTTAGATAGCACTATATCTGAATCGTATAATCAATCATTTAATTCAATTGAAGAATTTAACTCCTATATTGAATTAGTAAAAGAAAAAAGTAATTATAATACTGGTGTGTTAGTTGATGCAACAACGGATAAAATTATTACATTATATTCTTGTTCTCATGAATCAAATAGACAAAAAACAGATAGGTATTATATTCATGCAGTTTTAAGAAGTGTATAAGGCAACTAATAAAAAGTTGTTTTTTTATTGGAGTAGTTTATGTAGTACAAGAAATTTGAGTAAGAAAGGGAATATATATGAATGAAACAATGGTTTATACAGTAAGAGAAGTTGCTACAATTTTGCATACTAGTCCTAATTATGTTTATAAATTAATTGATAAAGGATTTCTTCCAGCAATAAAACTAAGGAGTGTAAGAGTATTAAAACAATCCTTAGAACACTTTTTAATAATAAATCAAGGAAAAGACCTTTCAAATATGAATGAAATAAAGAAATTAGAAATATTTAATTTGGAGGATTAATTATGTCACAAGTAAATATTAAAAAAAGAGGAAATGTATATCAATATCAATTTGAAATAGCTCCACAGGGTGGAAAAAGAAAATTCATTAATAAATCTGGATTTAAAACAAAAGCAGAAGCACAAGAAGCAGGTAATCTTGCTTATACTGAATATATAAATGCTGGTGTACCATTTAAAGAATGTAAACTCTCATATTCTGATTATTTAGATTATTGGTTGGATAATTATTGTAAGTCAAATTTAAAATATAATACTATACGTAAGTATTCAGTAATAATTGAAAAATATATAAAACCTAAATTAGGTATATATAGATTATCTACAATAACAAGTGTGCGATTAAATATGTTTATTACAGAAATTTGTGATGAGTATTCTTTTTCAAGGTCTTATTTTAAAAATATATTAAAAGTGTTAAAAGGAACTTTTAGAGATGCTTGTAATTTATATGGTTTTTTAAAATACAATCCAGCTTTAACATTAAGATTACCTAAAATGGAAATTACAAAGAAAGATCCAAAACATTTATATACACAAGAAGAGATAAATAAAATATTATTTAGATTTAGGTATGATGATACTTTTACTTGTTCTTTTTTAACTTCTTGTTTTACAGGAATGAGAACAGGTGAAGTGTTTGCTTTAACATGGGAAGATATAGATTTTGAAAATGGAATAATACATGTTTGTCATAGTGTATATGATAAACCTAAAGATGAATTGGGAAGATGGTATTTAGGTAGTCCAAAAACATTAAATGGAGATAGGTTGGTATATATAAGTCCAACATTATTAAGTGCATTAAAAAACTATAAAACAAAACAAGATTATTTAAAAAAATTATATGGAAGAAAATATATTTATTATTATTTAGAAGATGTGAAGAATCAATATGATAAAGTAATAGAAAAAAGAATAGTAAGAATAACAGAAGAAACTAAAGACAAAGAACCTTTGAATTTAGTTTTTACTAAACAGGATGGTGATTATAAAGGTACAGATATAATCAACTATCCATTTAAAATTATTCATAAAGAATTAGGAATAGAAAAATGTAGATTTTATGATTTAAGAGGAAGTTATGCAACAAAAATTCTTAATAATGGCGTAGAGATAAGAGAAGTTGCTGATATACTTGGTCATAGTAATATAGAAACAACAGGTAATTATTATATTTCAAGTACAGATATTTCAAGAAGGAGAGCATCAGATGTTTTTGACAAAACTATGAATTCTGAAATTATTAATGAAATATCAGAATATCAAATATTAGAATATTAGCAAAAAATCAACACGTCCAGTTTTAGATAATGGGGCGTGTTGATTATTTTTTTATTTTATAGTATAATTTAATTGCTTGTATAAGTTGTTATTATACAATGTTGAAACTTTAAATAAATGTTTTGGAGAACGAAATGCAAACAATGTTTGCAATTTGTTTGCAAAATATGGAGAACACATAGTACAAATAGTACAAATAGTATCACATAGTATCAAACGTGCTCAGACCTTGTATTACCTAGGATAACACATGGTACAAATAGTATCATATAGTACAGATAATACCAAAAGAGGTCGAACATGTGGCTCTGGCAAGAAATATAAACAATGCTGTGGTAAGTAGTTAAAAGCCTTGAAATAAAGGCTTTTTCTATATCAAAAATTAAGAAAGTTATTTAGATACATTATTAAATACATTGTGATAAAGTATCTAGAAAGAAGAGTAGTCACAAAAAACATAGTATTTACAATATTTTTAGATACTTTGAACCATTGCCATAGTGATAGTGATAAAAACGTGCTATAATCTTTGTAGGAGTTGATCATTATGGTAATGGAAACAGAAATAACTGTATTGGTAAAAAGTGACTATGAAGTTTTAAAAAGAGAGTTAGAAAAGAATGAATTTCAAATAAAAGAAAAATATGAATTAAAGGATGTATATATGATAGATAAGGATATTGATTTATCGAAATTGTCTAAATTAGAAATTCTTAAAAAGTGTATTTTAGTTAGAGATATAGTTAATATAAAAAAAGAACTACTTTATAAATATAAAAAATATGATGTCAATGGTGATATCTTAGAACAGGGAAAAGTAGAATGCCCAGTCATTGATATAGAAAAAGCTATTGGATTTATGGAATCAATAAATTACAAGAAACTATTTAATATATATGATAGATGCATAGTATATGCAAACAAAGAAACAGAATTGGTAGTACAATTAGTAAATGATAAATATATTTTTATAGAAATGGAATCCGAATGTGAACATATTAAAAGGAAATATAATTCGGTAGAAGAATTAAAAAATGATATAAATAGATATAATTTGCCAATAGATAATTCTAATTACTTTGTTAAAAAAGCAGAATTAATTTTAAGCGAAAATATATCTAGTTCAATCTGTTAAAAGTGATGAAAAGTATTATAGATATATCTCCCTTTGCTTAAATTAAAACATTTAGTTTAGTAAAATATACTAATAAATTAAGATGAGACTTTAAAACGATTGTAAGATTTAAAAAGACATTAAGTTACATAGATATAGATAAAGTTGTAGCACTTGGATATATTCATGACATAGGTAAAAAATTTAATGAACATGGTGGAGTTTTTCCTCATGCTATAAATGGTTATAATTATATAAAAAAACTTGGATATGATGAACAGTATGCTGGTATTTGTATCAAACATTCTTTTCTAAATAATGATATAGATTGTATATCTAATGACCGTGATGAAACAGATAAGTCTAATCCGTATTATAGTTTTGTAAAAGAATATATAAAGAATGAATATAGTATAGAAGAAAAAATAATTAATTTATGTGATTTGATGTGTACAACTAAAACATTAACTGTGGAAAAAAGAATGATAGACTTATTATTAAGACATGGTGTATTTGCAAAGACTCATTATCATCTTGAACAAACAATGAAATTAAAAGAATATTTTGATAATTTGTTAGGTTATAATTTATATGAATTAATACCTACTATAAAAGATAATTTATAATCAAAATATATAATCATTTTAATTTACAAAAAAGTATGTTATATTATATATAGTTAGAAAGTAGGAATATATAGATGAAAAAAAACATATTGTTGTTAATTATTATGATTTTAATAACTGTAACGGGGTGTAACAATATAAAAAATAATGCTATAAGTAATAAAGATATAGAAGATAAAATAAATGTAATTGTCATAAGTGGACCATTAGAATCTTCTAATCCATATGATTATATTAATGAAAATAAGGATATATATAATGAATTACTAAATAGTCCTAAAGAAACTTTTGCATATGCCATTACTGATTTGATTAATACTAATGCAAGTGATGGGCTTAAAAGTTATATAGAAGCCTTATTATGTAGTGAAATTAATACTAATTTTATTTATGATTTTGAATCTGCAAGTGATTATTTAAATAATTATAAAATTTATTTAAACAGTACTGATAAATTAAATGAATATGATAAATATGCAAAATCACTTTTAAAATAGTATTAGGGGAAAGTATGTAGTATGAAAAAGTTTTTAAAAAGTTATGTTGATCCAAAATATTCTTTTGATACAATAACAATGATAGGTATAATTTGTTTAATAGTAGTTATAGCAGGTGTATTTGGCTTTTTATATGAATTTATATTTTATTATTTTAATGGTGGTATGAAAGGGTTTTACTGGCGTGGAGGTAATTTTTTACCATGGATAAATATATATGCAACAGGATCAATAATGATATATTTACTTACATATAAACTAAAAAATAAACCTTGGTTAGTATTTTTAATTAGTTTTATATCTTGCGGAATATTAGAATATTTTTCAGGTCTTGGAATGTATATTTTAGGAGATGGACTTAGATGCTGGGACTATAACTCTGAAATATTAAATTTTGGTAATATAGGTGGCTTTGTTTGCCTTAGAAGTGCTACTTTCTTTGGTTTATCAAGTTTATTATTAATATATGGTATAATACCATTTTGCTTTTTTCTAGCAAGTAAAATGAATAAAAAAGCCTTTCTAATTATGAGTTTTACTTTATGTTCAATTATCTTAATTGATGAATTTTATAACCTTTTATTCGCAAGACTTCTTCATTTACCAAGGGCTTCAACTATTTATAAAAAACTCGGCATTCCATATGTTAGTTTTAAATAAAAATAAGAGAATTACATAAAGTTCTCTTATTTTTCTGTAACTACGGGATCAAAAGTATCGATTGCTGAAATTAATTTAGGATGTTTTATGATAAAATGAATGGTAGGACTTTCATTTTTAGATAGAATAACATAATTATTTTTTAATATGGTTATATTAATATTTTTAAAGGTTCTATTTTTGTTAAAAATGATATTATAATTTTTATTATGTTTAGAAAAATTTATTGTTGACTTGAAATGTTCTAAATATTCATCATATGTATATTTAATTTTTTTATTATAAAAAATATTTTCTAAAGATAAATAGACATCATCATTATTAAATTCTTCATTGGTAAATTTGTAAATATTATCATCTATAGTATTGTTATCTAAAATAAATTTAATATTTTCTTCTTCTTCTTTTTTATATGTAACTATTTCCTTTATATCCTTATTAGATATTTTATTTCTTTTTAATATAGATATAAGTAAATCATCTTGTATTGTAAATAAAGGTAATGAAGAAAAATATCTTTTTCGATGATCAATTACTTTTTTATCATTTAGTAAAAATAATTGATAATTATTTTTATTTTCTTCTCTATATATATCCATCAAAGGATTAGCCTTTTTTATTAATAAACTTGCTTTTTGTTTATAGTAATTAATTTCCTTTTTATTATTTGTTATATAGTATTTTCCTTTATCATGAAAACCTTTAATACATTCACCTGTTAAGGCAACACTACCTGATACATAATTAATATGTTGATAAATTGTATTTTTTGATTCAGGTAAATAATATGGTGAAACTTGTCCTGTCATATAAATGGGAATCCAACTTTCAAGCCCTAACATCATTTCTTTAAAAGGCCTATCTAAATTATGAATAATATTAAGATGAAGACCTTTTTTTAAACTCATCGCAATTGCAAACATCCACTTCTTACCAAATTCTATGTCTTCAGCCATATCTTCCATAGGCATATCACTACACATAAAAATATCATCTTTTGACTTAGATAGTACCGTTCCTTTAAAAAAGTCAAGTTCACCTTTTTTCATCTCTTCTATACCAAAATAGTTTTTGGTTCTAACCTTGTAAAAGGGAACATATGGGACTTTTAATTGATCAAATTTTATAGCCTTAATATAATTATTTAAATCAAAACTATCTAGTTTTTCTAAAAAGTTATTTATTTCATTGCTTTGTTGTTTATTATTTGTCATTAACCAAATCTTAATTATATCTATACTAAGTTCCTTTTTTACATTCATAATAGTACATAATTTATTTTGATATTCTTCATTATTACTTTTCTTAAATATAAAGTTGGTAATTGTATTAATAAATTCTTTTTTATTTGAAGGTATTCTATTACCACTTCTTATTTTTGATAAATATGATGCATCAAAATTTAAATATTTGGATAATTCATTTGCGTTTATATTTAGAGTATTTATGAGAGTATTAAGATTATTTCTAACAGTTTCAAAGTCTATATCATTTTTATTTATTATATTATTAAATTCTTTTAATATATCATTACTATTGAATTTTTTGTTAGATATTTTCTGTAATCCATCACTAATTTTTTTTAAATTGTCATTAGTAGGTATTCTTTAACCATTTTTATATCTACTAATAATTGATTGTGAAAGAGATGATGCATTAGCAAGTTCTTTAGCACTACATCCAATATCTTGCATATATTTATTTAATATATCACTAAAAGTCATTTTTATCACCATAAATAATATAACAAATTATCTAAATTATTTCAATTGCCAAAATTGTCAATGACTAGTTGACACATATATTAAAAAAATATATTTAATATATTATACTTAAAATAATAATTGTATTTATCTTTATATAATTGGTAACAAAAAGGAAGGTGATGTTATGGCATTAATAAAATGTCCAGAATGTAAAAAAGATATAAGTGATAAAGCTGAGGTATGTCCAAACTGTGGATATGAACTTAAGAGTGAAAACAATAGCGTGAGTAATAGTAATCTAGATAAAGTTATTTCTGGAAATAATTTAAAGTATTTGCTTATTATAGTGGTTGCTGCAATTGGAATATTTTTTGTCTTTAATATGATAAGTAAAAATGGTGGTATGGGATATAAAAGTTATACTGATAGTACACTTGGTGTTACATTTAATTATCCTAAAAATTATGATGTAAAAAGAGATACTTCAACGAATCTTGTTTATGTAGCAAAATCAATAGGAAATACTGTACCTGATTATCCATATATTGTTATATCAAAAATTGATGGATATGCTCCATATTCTTTTTTGTCAAAGGCAATGGATATATTAAGCAATCTTGAAGATTATAAGGTTATAACTGATATAACTAGTGAAATGATGGGTAATAAATCAGTATATAAAATACAAATTAGCTATACTTTAGATGGTCAGTCAATTGTAGATAGTAGTTATGCATTTAATTATAATAATTTACTTTATGTAGTAGAATCAATGGAGTTGAATTCACAAGACGCAAAGATAGCTAAATATGTAAAAGAAATAATAGATTCGTTAAAATAAGGAGGAGAAAAATATGGCATTAATAAAATGTAAAAATTGTAATGGAGAGGTAAGCAGTATGGCCAAAAAATGTCCACATTGTGGTACATCTCTAGTTCCTACTAAAGACATTATATGTTCTGAATGTGGAAATAAAATCAAGGATGGAGCAACTATATGTTATAAATGTGGTTGTCCAGTTCACCAAGAAAAGAAAATGGCAGAAACGGCTAAAGAAAAAATATATGGTAGTTTGGATAAACTAACTGGTGCAAAAGTAAAAAATTATGTATCTGTAAAAGATTTGTTTAAAAATACTTTTAAAAAACATAGCCAAGATGATTTGGATGAAGTATTTGTTTGTGGTAGTAAAAATACTACTCCTAAACCTAAAGATATAGATTTAAAAAAGGCTAGTGCATGGATATATTTTAGAGTTTTTATCTTTTTCTTAATATCATTTGCTGTAATGTACATTGGTTATGTTGATTACCAAAATAGTAACTTTTTACCTGGTTTAATATTTATTGGAGGATTTGCTGTTCCGATAACAGTACTTATCTTTTTCTTTGAAATTAATTTATTTAGAAATATTCCTTTTTATAAGATAATTAAATATTTTGTACTTGGAGGATGTTTTTCCTTAATTGTAGCTATATTATATTTCTCTATTTTCACAATTGGAGAACTTGATTATTTTGGAGCATTAATGGTTGGCTTAATAGAAGAAGTTGCTAAAGCAATTATTGTTGTTTTCTTCTTGTTTAGAGAAAAACGTTCTAACTATATATTAGATGGATTATTAATTGGTGCTGCTGTTGGTGCTGGATTTGCCGCTTTTGAAACGGCTGGATATATATTAAGATATGGACTACAATATAATTTTGCTACTATGCTAGAAGTTTTAAAAATTAGAGCCATCCTTGCTCCTGGAGGACATGTGGCATGGGCTGCTATTGAAGGTGCTGCATTAATGTATGTTAAGGGAATACATGGTAGATTAACAAAAGAACATATAAATAATAAAACATTTTTATTGATATGTTTAATTCCTACTCTTTTGCACGGTATATGGGATATGCCAATAAATATACCGTATAATCTACTTCAAATTGGTCTTACTATTGCTGCATGGGTAGTAGTTATATATTTCATAAATTTAGGTTTAAAACAAGTAGATGATGCTAAAAAACAAGAAAAATAGTATTAGTGCTCATAATTGAGTGCTTTTTTTTAAATATTGTCGTAAATTTATAAAGGAGGCTATAAATATATTTAAAAATTATATTATTTTTGATATAATCATTGTAATTTAATATTTATTTAGGGGGAACACAATGACAGAAGATATTTTAAAACAAATAAGAAAAGAGTATTTTACTAAAAAAAGGGAAATAGAAAAATTAAAGGAAAAAAGGGATAGACTTAAAGCATTAGAAAAATGTTCTGAAGTTCAAGAATATTTGAATTTATTGGGATGCATAAGTTTAATTAATGATAATCAAAATGAGATATTAACAGATGATGAGATATTATATAGTACATATCGAAAGTATATTTACAAAAGCCAACATACTAATAATATTTATGTGTATGTTGGAGCTTTTAAAAGGACAAGTGATGGTGATATCCTAGTGTCTAATTCACCTTTTGATTATAAACTATATCAAGATGTTGAAAATGAATTTAATAAAGTATATATGACTCCTCTTAATTATCAGAAATTTGAACGTGATAATAGAGTAATTATTCCAATGAATCCTAGTTTTGAAACATATTATCAAATAAGAAGAGAGTTTATTCATACGGCAATTAAAGAAGATCAAGATTTGGCTTGCCAAAAAATATTACATAAAAACATTTAAAGATGGTATTTGCTTATTTTAATTGTTTTGGTTATATGTTATAATACATATAGAAAGTAGGAATAGTAATGAATGAAAAAAAGAAGCTAATAATGGTTTTAACAATGATATTAGCCGTAGTTTTAACAGTGATAATAGGTCAATTTATAAGTACATCTAAATCTCATTCTATTAGAAAAAAAGTAGATAGTTTATATAATGGTAATGAGACAAGTATTATATATATAGGTAGAAAAACATGTGGATATTGTCAATTATTTAATCCAGTAATTAAATCACTTAGTGAAAAATATCAATTTGATTATCACTTTATTGATACGGACAAATTAACAAATAAAGATTTATTAAAGGTATTAGATATTGTTGGCATTGATGAAAATAATTTTGGTACTCCATATTTGGTAATTGCTAAAGATGGGAAAAAGATTGTAGACCAAAATGGTTATACTGATGAGGTTGGTTTATTTGAATTGCTTCAAGAAGCAGGAATAATTGATAAAGATGAAACAAATCCTTATGTAGCAAGTGATGATAATGAAGTTGTTAAATCATTTATTGAAGTATTTAATAGTTCATCTAAAAGACTAGTATATATTGGAAGACCAACTTGTACATTCTGTCAAAAATTATCACCAATTTTAGAAGAGGTTGCTAAAGAGTATAATATAGATTATTATTATATTAATACGGATGAAATACAATCAAATGAACTTGCAGCGATATTGCTAAAATTAGGTAGAAAAACAAGTACATTTGGTACTCCATATCTTGCAATTGTTCAAAATGGTGAAAAAATAGGTGAACAACCAGGTTATGTTGAAAAAGAAGGATTAATTGAGTTTTTTGAGAAAAATGGTTTAGTGGAGGAATAGTATGGAACAAATAGTTTATAGTAAATTAAAAGAGTTTAAAAAAAGATACCCATTAACAGTAGGATGGCGTTTAAAATCACATTGCAAAGTAGTAGAAAAACACTTAAATCCTGGGGAAATTGTTAATTATGTTTTTGTTGCTCAAAAAAATGATACATTATTAGATTTTATCTCAACTTATGTTGTAGTGCTTACAAATAGAAGAATATTACTTGCTCAAAAAAGAGTATTATTTGGATATTTCTTTATTGCTGTAACACCTGATTTGTTTAATGATTTAAAGGTTAGAACAGGAATTATTTGGACTAAAATTTATATTGATACTGCTAAAGAATTCATCAAATTATCCAAAATTCAAAAATCAGCAAGTGATGAAATCGAAACGGCAATTACTGAATATATGATGGAAGAAAAAAGAAAATATGGATTAAGAACTGTGAAGTAAACTGCAAATGCAGTTTTTTCTTTTGTTGATAAAAGAAAAAATATATTATATAATTTAGTTAGAGGTAGTGATATATGAAAAAAAGATGTTTGTTTTTAGTAGTATTAATCTTTATATACTTATTATTACAGATAGTAATAAAAAATAAAAGTTATAGTACTATGTATAAAATAATAAATGGTAATGATACTTTTGAAATAATAGAAACAAAAAAGAATAAAAGTGAGTATTTATTTCAAGTATCTCATAAAGATAAATTATATATTTTTATAGTAGATGAAAAATTTAAACACCAAAATAATCTTAAAAAGATAGAATATTATTCTGATAATAATATGGAATGTATTTTGCCAATATTTAATAATGACGAAGTAATATATGATATTATATGTAATAAAGATAATGAGTTAATTTATTATCATAATATTAAAGATATTCCAACTACTTTAATAACTTTTAAAGATGAACTAAGTAAAAAGTATGATATAAATAAGTTTAATGATAATAATCAAAACTATGTTAAAGATAATCTATTAATGATTAATTATGATAATATGGTGGATAACTATAAGGTTGCTATTACAAATTATAGGGGTCTTTCTATAATTAATAACAAAATTGTTAATAAAAATATTTTTTCCACAGATATATATAATCGTAATATTAGTTTATTTATTAATAATTATTATATAACTGCTGATTATAACCAAACTTATGATTTTGATAAATTTTATGTTATTAATATGGATAATAATAAAATATTTGAAATTAAAAGTGATTATGAAATATCATTTGACTCAATTATTCAAGGTATTAATTCTCATTCTTTATATTTATTAGATACAGAAAATAAAAAGCAATATGAGATTAATATTGATAAAAAAAGAGTCGAGAGAATAGGAAATATAGATAAAGTTAAGTATTTTTATAATAATAAATGGATAGATTTAACATATAATGAAGCAATAATAAAAGAACAATTTGGATTATTTGAAAATAGAAATTATATATCTAATAGTATTTTTCAAGATACATATTATGATTTAATTTATACATATGAAAAAGAAGATAACTATTATAAATTATACTTAAGTTATATAGATGAACCAAAAATTAAGATATATTTGTTCAATATTTATGATATTACTTCGGTAAAATATATTGACGATTATATTTATTTTATACAAGATAATGAATTAAAATATTATAATTACAAATGTGGTATTAAAACTCTTTTAAAAAGTGATGAACTTATATTTAATAAAAATATAAGCTATACTGTTTTAAATAAATAATAAAAAAATATTCTCAACATGATGTGAACCCTGTTTTGGAGACACTAATAAAAAAATAGGTATATTAAAAAGAGAAAATTTCAT